>OKVW01000059.1_pt1 | contig 96718 bp, 83 predicted proteins | sample 1606991 | NCBI WGS metagenome assembly OKVW01 (sample SAMN03281021, study PRJEB24777) | human gut metagenome | isolation source: fecal sample PR177 from 1 month old male Malay infant, vaginal delivered... | reverse complement strand
CTCCTCGCCAGCAAAAATCCCCCTATACAGAATGCAGCTGCAAAAACCAATAAAATAATGATATTTTTAAAATAGCGGTCGTAACTATCGTAAATATCAAGTGCATAAAATGCATCTGAGAGCACCACAGCTGGATTAATGCGGTTTAAAATGGGGAAGACCTGTTCCACATCATTTTTTATGGTGTTTATAAATAAACCGCTGAAAAAGCATAAGAGCATGTTGACCGCGATCATGATACCTGTTTTGATGCTCAGGGATGTTCTTCCCACACAGCCTGCAAAAAATCCCATGGATACGCCCAGTAATGTGCCGATCAAAGTTAAAAGCAGAATTGGCAGTATTTTATTGCCAAAGTCTACCCCCAGTACAAACCGCAGATAGCCCATTAAAATCAGCAATGAACAAAAATGAACCGTCACTGCCGCTGCAAAATCACCCATAATCATCGTCATGCGGTGAACAGGAGATGTCATTTTTCTGGCAGCCAGCGTAGTAAGGTTTGCCTGAATATATCCGGCATTGTATAAGCCCAGAAAACATCCGTACAAGCTTGCCATAGCAAGAAGCGCATAGAAATACTGCATCATAGAATCCAGGTTACCGCTGCTTAACGTTATTTCTTTATTTAATGTTATATCTTCATTCAGGCTTTTTAAGATCAGCTGAGCAGACGCCGGATTCTCCTTCATGGATTTTTGAATCATATTTTCAACCTGGAGATAGCTGTCCAGAATTGAGCTTAAGATACTTTGATTTATTCCGGTCTTTTTTACCATCAATTCCACCGTATCGGACACATAAAAGATCCCGTCGATTTTTCCGTCACTTAAGAGTTTTTCTGCTTGATCTCCATCCGTATACTGAATATTCATAATCTGGTTGTTTCCCGGTTTTGATAATTCGTCCAGCAGTTCTTTAAAATAGCTGTCCTGGGTTTCCATCACTGCCGCTGCCGGAATTGCCTCCAGTTTTTCTTCCCGGTCCATAAAATTTCCAAAAGTCACGAAAAAAAGTGTTCCAAGTATCATTGGGAAAGCCAATGTCCAAAACAGTCCCTGCCAGTTTCGAACCAGACCTTTTAAACGGTATTTATAAATATGAAAAAACATAGTCCCCTCCTAATCTCTCAGCTCTTTGCCTGTAATCTCTAAAAATACATCGTTTAAAGTCGGCATTTCTGAGAAAACCCTGCCAAAAGAAATTTCCTGCTCCTGAAGAAAATTCAAAATTCTTACCAGATTGTGGTTTGCACTGCTACATTTGATTTTTAATACGTTTTCTTCATATGCCACAGAGTAGACATGGGGAAGCTCTTTGATCTTTAATAAGATGCTGCTTTCCAGACCCAGTATTTCAATTCGAATCGTTTCACCCACTTTGATCATGTTTTTTAGTTCTTCCGTCGTGCCGATTGCCAGATTCTGCCCATTATCCATAATGGCAACTCTGGTACAGATCTGTTCCACTTCCTCCATATAATGAGAGGTATAAATAATCGTTGCACCCTCTTCATTGAGTTTCTGGATTCCCTTTAAAATGTGATTCCGGCTTTGCGGGTCCACTGCCACTGTAGGTTCATCCATGATGATCAGCTCTGGCTTATGTGCAATTCCGCATCCAATGTTTAACCTTCTCAAAAGACCTCCGGACAATTTTCTGGGATAAAACTTTTTGAAATCCTGAAGCCCAACAAAATCAATTGCCTCTTCTACCAGTCCCCGCCGTTCCTGCTTATCATTTACATACAATCCACAAAAATAATCCAGATTTTCATATACCGTCAGCTCTTCAAAGACAGCTACGTTCTGCATAATAACACCTATCTTACGCTTGCTGTCATAGCTGTCCGGGTGCATTGTTTTTCCAAATACTTCAATTTTGCCTTTGTCGTAGGAAAGCAGAGACAACAGGCAGCTGATTGCAGTTGTCTTACCGGACCCGTTTGGTCCCAGCAAACCAAAAATCTCTCCTCTTTTAATATCCAGGTTAAAGTGGTCCAATGCCACCAGTTCTTTGTATCGTTTCACAAGATTTTCTATTTTCACAATGGTTTCGCTCATCCTATGCACCCTCCGTCTATTTGATAATACCATTATAAACCAATCGAAAGTCCGGAAGAAGTGCCGTATGTCAGCATATCAGATGACATTTGTCATAACCTCATGATTTGAAGATTCTGTTGTTGAGATTTTAGCTGCTAATAGGTATAATATAGAAGTAACTTACAGCTGACCGTATCCTTTTTTGCTTTTTGCTGTAAATTTACATTGCAAGGAGGAATTCTCATGGATACATTGATTGATAAATGCATTATATTGATTTGCTGCTCTATTTCCCTGATTGACGGTTCCATATCTGTTCTGCCGGTGTTTGTCTTTGTCACTGCATTTGGCATCAGCTGCCTGAATACGTATTTCGATCAGTCTAAAGTTACGGTACTTACAGGATGTCTCTATCTTTTACTGTGTTTTCTGGTACCGCCTTTCTGTTTGCTGCTTCCGCTTATTTTTTATGATTTTTTTGCCAGGAAGTTCTGGTACCTTTCCGTCATAGGGGTTGCAGCCTGCCTGCGGTATCTGACGATTGATTTTCAGCCGATGCACCTGTCTATACTGGTATATTTTCTATTGAGCTTCCTCCTCTGTTACCGGACAGAAACTTTTCAAAAGCTGTCTCATCAGCTGAAGATTTCAAGGGACAACAGCCGGGAGCTGAATTTGTTACTGGAGAATAAAAATAAAGATCTGTTGGAAAAGCAGGACTATGAAATCCATCTCGCCACCCTAAAGGAGCGAAACCGTATTGCAAGAGAAATCCACGATAACGTGGGGCATATGCTGTCCCGCTCCATTTTGCAGACCGGAGCACTTCTGGCAGTGAATAAAGATAACAATCTGAAAGCACCTCTGCTCTCAGTGAAAGATACCCTGTCCAGCGCCATGGACAGCATACGGGAAAGCGTTCATGATCTGCATGATGATTCCATAGACCTTTATGATACCATCCGCACCATTTTAAAAGACTACAAGACCTATGAAACAACGTTAGAATATGATATGAGTGACAACCTACCGAGAAACGTAAAGTACTGTTTTATCATGTTAATTAAGGAAGGGCTTTCCAATATCGTAAAGCACAGTGATGCCAGCCATATTGTGATCCTGGTAAGAGAACATCCTTCCTTTTATCAGATCCAGATCAGCGACAATGGCAACCCCCATTGCAAAGCTTCCTCCTCTCATGGAATCGGGCTTGAAAATATGCAGGAAAGGGTTCAGGCTTTACACGGTACTTTCCGCACCAGTATTGACAATGGGTTTAAAATATTTGCGTCAGTACCAAAAAGCACCTGATTCTCTCACTCACCAGAAAGGAAATGAATTGAAATGAATATTATAATTATAGATGACGACCAGTTGGTTGCACTGTCACTGAAAACGATCTTAGAAAGTGATCCAGAAATAAAAGTAACCGCTGTGGGAAGCAGCGGCAAAGATGCAATCTTACTTTTTGAAAAATACCAGACAGAAACGGATATCCTTTTAATGGATATCCGCATGGCTCCTATGAGCGGTCTGGAGGCAGGAGAAAAAATATTAAATCAAGATCCTTTGGCTAAAATACTATATCTGACAACGTTTTCCGATGATGAATATATTATCCGGGCATTACATATCGGTGCAAAAGGCTATCTTCTGAAACAGAACTACGAAAGTATCCTGCCTGCCCTGAAAGCAGTCTACTCAGGTCAGAGTGTATTCGGAGGGGAAATAGTAAGAAAAATACCGGAACTGATGCAGAACACAGAACACTACAACTACCGCTCTCACGGCATCCTGCCAAAAGAATTGGAAATCATTAAACTGGTTGCTGATGGACTTAGTAATAAAGAAATTTCCGAGACTTTGTATCTGAGCGAAGGAACCGTGCGGAATTACCTCAGTACGATCCTGGACAAATTAGACTTAAGAGACCGGACGCAATTGGCAATCTTCTTCTACCAGCACCGCGGATAAAGATTCCCCATACTTCCTAGCACATACATACCCACACATAAAGCACGAAAGGATCAACTCTGACATGAAAAATATTTATAAACTGTTTTCTATTTGCCTTTTGACTACCTGCTGCCTGTTTCTCTCCGCCTGCAGTTCCTCTAAAGAACCTATCAGCAAGCAGGGCTTTTTACTGGACACGGTGATACAGATCACACTTTACGATACAAATGATGAATCCCTGCTGGATGAATCCTTCGCTGTCTGTGAAAAATACGAGCAGCTGTTAAGCAGAACCATTGAAACCAGTGATGTTTCCCGCATTAATGAGGCAAATGGGAAGCCGGTAACCGTATCGGATGAAACCCTCTCCCTGATTCAGAAATCCCTTACCTACAGCCAGTTATCCGACGGGGCATTTGATATCACCATCGCTCCCTTAAGCTCCCTTTGGGATTTTAAGGATAAGAAAACCATACCGGACAGCCATGCTCTTGACGAAGCCAGGGCGTTGGTTGATTATCATACCATCCAAATAAACGGCAACACCGTTACGCTCTCAAACCCCAAGGCTTCCATTGACCTTGGTGCAATTGCAAAAGGTTATATCGCTGATAAAATCAAAGAGTACCTCGTTTCACAAAATGTAAAAAGCGGATTGATTAATCTGGGAGGCAATGTACTTACCATTGGCACAAAACCAGACGGTTCTGCCTGGAATATCGGAATCCAAAAACCATTTGATGAACAAAATGCAGCGATAACATCCGTACATTTAAGCGATGAGTCTGTCGTGACCTCCGGGGTATACGAGCGGTATTTTAAACAGGACGGTATCATCTATCACCATATTCTGGATGCCAAAACAGGTTATCCCTATCAAAACGGTCTGCTTGGTGTCACCATCATTTCCAAAGAATCCGTAGATGGTGACGCTTTAAGCACAACCTGTTTTGCACTGGGTCTTCAAAAAGGTATGGAACTGATCCAGTCTCTGCCGGATGTGGAAGCAATTTTTATTACCGACGACTATCAGCTTCATGACACCCGAGAAGATAAATCAAAATCCTGATCCGGAAAACAATCACTACAGATTACATTTCCTGATTCTGAAAAATTTTCAGGCTGATCCGGTAAGAGATATACATGAACAGAATGCATAAAACCGGAAGCGATACGATCGCTATTATTATTGAGGTCTCTCCCGGCATCGGCAGCCCGGTGTTTTTATAAAAATATGCAGCGAAGTAAACAACCGCTGTGGGAATCAGGAAGCACACGATCATCAGCATTCTGGCTTTCTCCGCTCCGAATTTATAGAGAAGGGGCAGTATAATACTTCCAAATACAAATGCAATACCCAGACACCCCAGGGATGCCCCCAAAATATCAGCCAGATTAAAGTCCTTTAAAATAATACTGCCTATGCTGCAAATAACAATTCCTACACCGCAGCCGACCAGAGAGAAAATAATCAATACCATATATTTACTTTTTACAACATCTCTGCGGGACACCGGCATAATCAGTGCGTATCGGTTCCACTTTGATAAATCATCAAAACTGATTGTGGTAATCAGCATCATGCTGCAAGCAATTACACATATACCCATAAAACTGATGACTCCATTTGTAGGTACCAGTAATACAGCCATAGCCGCCAGCATCATCACCATCATCTTTGCATTATGTCCTATATTATACAGGTCTTTTAATATTAATCCTCTCATACCTTTTCTCCTTTCACATACAAAAGCATAATATCATCGATGGTAACATCATTCATAAGACAGTTCTTATATTTCCGTTCCATTCTTGTTTTATCCGATACCAGAATCTCATACTCATAATCTTTTTTCCGGTAGGTAATAATGTCATCGCTGTCCATCTTCATAAACTGTTCCCTGCCGCATTTAATAATTCCATAATTATAAATAAGTTCGTCTTTGGATAGAGAAAATATCAGTTTGCCTTTATGAATAAACGTAATATAATCTGCTATCTTTTCCAGATCGCTGGTAATGTGGGAAGAAACCAGAACCGCATGAGTCTCATCCTGTACAAAATCAAGAAAAATATCCAGCACTTCATCTCTCACAATGGGATCCAGTCCGCTGGTTGCCTCATCCAGAATCAAAAGCCTGGGATTATGGGACAGTGCCACCGCAATGGTAAACTTCATTTTCATCCCTTTGGAAAATTGCTTTATTTCCTTACTTACAGGAAGCTGAAATCTCTTCAGATAATCCTCAAAACAGCTCATATCCCAGTTCGAATATACCTTTGCCATAATATTTCCGATTTTTCTTGGCGTCAGCGTTTCATAAAAATTATTTCCGTCAAATACAACCCCGATTTCGTTGCGCATACCTGTATCGCTGTCCGTCATTTCTTTTCCTAAAACCTTTATTTCTCCGCCATCTTTTTTAATTAAATTTAAAATAGCATTAATCGTCGTACTCTTTCCCGCTCCATTTTCACCAATCAAACCAACAATTGTGCCTGAGGGAATTGAAAAACTGATTTTATCCAAAGTAAAATCCATATATTTTTTCTCCAGGTCCTTCACTTCTAAAATATAATCCATCACATATCCTCCTCGTCCTCATAAAATATGGTCAAAAGCTCTATCAGCTTTTTCAGGCTGATCCCACTGCTTCTTCCTATTTCTGCTGCTTCCTGCAGTTTTTCTTCCGCATTACGCAGCTTCTCTTCCTGAAAAAAGTCTTTATTGGTGTCAGCTACAAAAGTTCCCCTGCCTGTTACCGTTTCAATAAAACCATCCCGCTGCAGGTCTTCATAAGCCTTCTGTGCTGTAATCACACTGATATGTAAAGACTTCGCCAGCGCCCGCATGGATGGAAGCATTTCTCCGGGCTGCATTTCTCCGCTCATTATGGCAGCTTTAATCTGAGATGTTATCTGCTCATAAATGGGTTTACTCTTATTGTTGCTAATAATTATCTCCACATTCTAACCTCCAAGTATCATCCGGCGTACTTAAGTGTACTTATTGTACAAGTACAATATAGTACACTTTGGCATAGTTGTCAATAGGGTATTTGTAAAAAAAAGAGCTGCACACTTTTTTTAAGTGTAACAGCTCTTCGCTATTCTCTTCATGCTTATCTTTTTAATAACACATCATTTTCATACTGCTTTACTTCTTTTAACCATTCTAATCCTGTTCCAGCATTTTTCTTAGCACAGTAATAATCCCAAACCATTGCAAATGGAGCTGCCTTGAATTCTTCTTTGTATGCAAGTCTTGCACTTACATCACCGTTTGCTTCCATTTCCTTCATCTGGTCTACCGGCTGTAATAATGCTGCCAGCATTGCTTTTCTGGTATTTCTAAGACCAATTACCCATGCAGCAACACGGTTAATAGATGCATCAAAGAAATCTGTTGCAACGTATGTATCCTTTAATTTATCCATGCGAACCAGCTCTTCAAAAATTGCTCTGGTTTCATCATCAAATCCTACTACGTGATCGGAATCCCAGCGTACCGGACGTGTTACATGAAGTAATACGGAATTATCAAAAGTATAGATACTGGATAATTTTCCGGAAACTGTTTCTGTTGGGTGATAATGTCCTGCATCTAAAGTCATAATGATATGGTCTTTATTTGCATTCATTACGTAGCCCATACAGAATTCATGTGAGCCTACTGTATAGCTTTCTGCTCCGATACCGAATACCTTTGATTCAATACCATCAACTACACCTTCAACGTCTTTTGTTGCATCGAAGATTTCATCATAGCTCTTTTTCAAACGCTGTCTTGGTCCTAAAGTATCAACCGGAACTTCTTTGTCTCCATCTGGAGTCCAGTGATTAATAACACATGGTTTTCCTGTTTTCTTGTAGAAATATTCACCGATCTGGCGGCATTTAATACCATGTTCCACCCAGAATTTACGGATATCTTCATCTGCACAGGAAAGAGTTCCTTTTTCTGTGCTCTTTGGATGTGCAAAATAAGTTGGGTTAAAGTCCAGTCCCAATCCCTTTTCAACAGCCCAGTCAGCCCATTTTGCAAAATGTTCCGGCTCAATTTCATTACGGTCTACATAGTGATCTGCTTCCTGGTAATTCGCATGTACATTTACTTTTAATTCACCCGGAATGAATTTCATAGCTTCTTCGATATCAGCTCTTAACTCTTCACCGTTTGTAGCTTTTCCAGGATAATTGCCGGTAGCCTGAATTCCTCCTGTAAGAGACTTGTCTTCTTTTACTTCCGTTCCAGCCACATCATCTCCCTGCCAGCAATGCATGGAAATTGGCGTTTTGTCTGCGATTTCAATTGCTTTATCTACATCGATGCCATATTGTGCATAAAATTCTTTTGCTGCTTCATACCCTTTTTCAACATTATACATAAGTGTTTCCGCCTTTCATTTGTTATTTTTCTTCATTATAGTTATTTCAGGGCAAAAAAACAAGGACGCAATTTTTCTAATTTACGTCCTTATTTTCCAATTATGAAGTTGAAGTATATCGTGCCGTTTGATGATGCACACGAAAATTACGATTATAGTTCCTGCTGATAAGAAACAACCGTCAGCTAACCTTCACACAAACACCATCATTATCAAAGGTATAATACTTCTTATCACTAGCCAGAAGCGTCTGGTTTCTTGCCATTTTACCGGTTGGGAAGAAATAATAGCGCTTACCGTCTATATTCATCCAGCCTGTTACCGCAGCACCTATATTGCCAGACTTTGTAGTACTCATAAAATATCTGGAGCCACCACGGTCTAACCAGCCAATCCTCATATAGCTGTCACTTCCAAAATAGTAATATTTCCCACCGATCAGATTCCATCCTTTTAGTGCCCTGCCATTTTTAAAGTATCTCCAGTTCACCACCGCAGATTTATTCTTCGTAAAGCGAATGGTACTGTTATCTCCTGCCCAGCCGTCTTTTCCATTGTTACTGTTACTCTTATATTTTTTAATCCAATAGCCGTCTGCGCCTACATACTTTTTGCCAACCCATTTACTGGTCGCCATGGTACCGTCACTCTGTACGTAAAACTTACGTCCATTTGTGGTAATCCACTGACTTGCATGCATGGCTCCATCTGTGCCCATGTAGTAATACTTGCTGTTTATCTCCTGCCATCCGGTAATGACATATCCTTTTCTGTCAAAATAATACCGTTTTCCACCTATTGTCATCCAGGTGAATTTAGGGTATGTACCATCACCATTATCGTACCATTTCCCTTTACTATTGGTTCTCCACTGAGGGTTTTTCAGCTTTCGGACGTATTCTCCCGATACGGCAAACTGGTATCTGGTATTTCCTATCTTACGTTTGCCGGTGTACATCACACCTTTTTTCCCCAGGTAATACTTCTTACCGCCAACCTTTAACCATCCGGTCCGCATTGCACCCACCGGCGATTTTGTTGGTTCAAAATAATACCATTTGCCTCCTATTTTGCACCAGCCGATTGCCATCCGGCCATTTTTATCTTTCTGTAAGTAATACTTCTTCCCCTGGTACTTCTTCCAACCGGTTTCATTTTTCCCATTTTTCGCATAGTACCATTTACTACCCTTCTGATACCATCCATTTTTTTTCGATGCTGCCGAAGCCGTCATCGGAATCAACAGACAGATCAACAGAACCAGTAAGCAGATAATCCCTGATTTTTTCTTATTCATATGCCCTCCTGTCTTTTGCTGGAACAACTACTGGAGCGTGTCTAAGTCCACGCTCTACTCTATTCTATAAAGAATTGCCGCTGTTGTCAACGATAGCTTTTCGATAACTTTTCGGGCTCATATGGTAGTTTTCCTTGAAAATACGGTGAAAATAGCTGGTATTGTCATATCCTACCAAATAAATAATGTCAGTAATGGGAATCGTGGTATCCCGGATCAAATGTTCTGCCTGGGAAAGGCGCTTCTCCTGAAGCAGTTCCTTAAAGGTTCTTCCTGTGGCATGTTTAATCTGCTTGCTCATATTCGAAACAGACTGATTCATTTCTCCTGCAATTTCACTCAGGGTTGCCGCTTTATAATTTTCTTCAATGTACTTTAATACCTGCATAATAAATAAATCCTGATGCTGTTCCTGATTCCCCGCCTCAATGCAGTCTGTTGCATTTACCAACTGCATAAACAGCAGTCCCATGGTGGTCTGGTTAATCTGGCGGTAATTTGGCTGATGATTCAGCAAGGACCACACCAGATTTTCGATCAGATTCTGGATCGGCAGCACCTGGGCTACCTTATAATGCAGATATCCCGCCGTATTTGTATTTTTGCGCAGGGTACTGACTAAAAAATTACTAAGTACATTTCCCTTGGTCAGCATGGGCAGTACCTCGTCAAAAAACTCCGGAAGAATAATAAAGTTAATCCCGATATCCTCTTCCTTTGCCGCCAATATCTCATGGGAGGAAAACTGGTTCATAAAAAGCAGATCCCCCTCTTTCAGCGTTACTTTGGTGGTTCCATTTATGACATGGGAAGTTTCCCCGGCGCACATATACATGATCTCTATATAATTATGCTTATGGGAAGGAAAAGCAATGAACCTGGTATGGGTACGAATATCGATCAGTCTTCCCTTTTCAAGCATCTTTGCACTGTCCACCGTGAATTCCCTGCCGGTGGTATAAATTTCCTTCTGGATATGCCTGTCTCCGGTTAAAATCCGCTGTTCCTCTTCTGTGACGGGTTTCAGACGCTTAATCAATGATTGCTGCAATTCTACTCCTCCTTTTGTTCACTGCTTTTCTGTTGTCATAAATCAAAAACCCCGCCTTAACGGCGGGATCTTTGACCCTGATTTCAGGCTCAGCCTTTACGCTGGTTTTCCTGTTATGATCTTAACCGGGCATTTTTCCGCACAGATACCGCAGCCGGTACATTTCTCATAATCAATATGGGCTACATTATCTGTTACAGTGATCGCTCCGGCAGGACATTCTTTCTCACATTTTTTACAGCCGATACATCCTGCTTTACAGGACTGCATCGTAATCTTGCCTTTATCCCTGGAAGAACATTTTACAAGATGTTTTGCTTCATAGGGAACCAGTTCAATCAGATGTTTCGGACAGTGGGCAATACATTTGCCGCATGCTTTACAGCTTTCCTTATCCACTACTGCAATGCCGTCAACAATTGCGATGGCATCGAAAGGACAAACTTTTACACAGGTTCCAAATCCCAGACATCCGTGATTACAGCTCTTCGGACCGCCTCCTGGTACAAATGCCAGCATTTCACAGTCCTGTGCACCGCAGTAATCATAATCATTGGATACCTTTTCACAGGTTCCCGCACATTTTACAAATGCTGTCATGCGCTTACTGTCTCCTGCTGCCTTGCCCATGATCTCTCCGATTTTCGCCGCTACCGGCGCTCCGCCTACCGGACATGCCCCTACTTCTGCTTCACCCAAAGCAATCGCCTTCGCCAAAGCATCACAGCCTGCATATCCGCAGCCGCCGCAGTTGTTACCAGGCAGTTCGTCGCGGATCATAAGCTCTCTCTCGTCTACTTCTACATTAAATTTCTTTCCGGCAAATCCCAGGAAGAGTCCCAATAATAAACCGGTACCTCCTACAATTGCTGCCGCCAGTAATATTCCTGTTAACATACTTATCATCCCCCCTTATTTCAATCCTGCGAAACCAAAGAAGGCAATCGCCATCAGGCACGCAGTGAGCAATACAATCGGGGAACCCTGAAATGCAGGTGAAACGTCATTATGCTCTGTCTTTTCCCGAATACCTGCCATAAGCACGATTGCTACGAAGAATCCAACTGCCGTAGCAAATCCGTTTACAACACCTTCCAACAGGTTATAAGATTTCTGAACATTTAAAAGTGCCACACCGAGTACTGCACAGTTTGTTGTGATCAAAGGCAGATAAACTCCCAGTGCATTATAGAGACCAGGGCTTGACTTTTTCAAAAACATTTCCACAAACTGCACCAGCGCAGCAATTACTAAAATAAATACGATCGTCTGCAGATAAGTCAGATTCAAAGGTGTCAGTATAAACTGATATACCAGTCCGGTGATAAAGGATGCTATGGTAATTACAAATATAACCGCTGCTCCCATTCCGGCTGCAGTCCCAACTTTTTTAGAAACACCCAGGAATGGACATAAACCCAAAAACTGGCTCAAAACTACGTTATTAATAAAGGCGGAGCCTATGCCAATCATGATTAATTCTTTCATTATGCTTCTCCTCCTTTACAGCTGCTCCCGCAAGAATCACAGGAACCGGTACATCCGGAACCAATCTTTGTTACTTTGCCCTTCTTTTCTGCATTGATTTTTACTTTATTCTGTATCGCAGTCAGCATAGCCAGTACCAGGAAGGCACCAGGTGCCAGGATAAAGATAGTAACTGGTTCATAGGACGCCGGCATGATCTGAAAGCCAAACAACTGTCCAGCGCCGATTAATTCCCTTACAGCGCCAATACAGGTCAAACCAACGGTAAACCCAAGTCCCATACCGATTCCATCAAATAAAGAAGGCAGCACCGGGAACTTAGAAGCATAAGACTCCGCACGTCCCAGTATAATACAGTTTACAACGATCAGGGGAATATAGATTCCCAGGCTGTCATACAGAGACGGAATATATGCCTCTAATAAAAACTGAACAATTGTTACAAATGAAGCTACAATTACGATAAATGCCGGCACACGCACACCATTTGGTATTACTTTCCGGAGTGCAGAAATGATCAGGTTGGACATTGCCAGAATAACCAAAGTGGTCAGCCCCATACCTACACCGTTAATAGCAGAAGTGGTTACCGCCAGAGTCGGACACATACCAAGCATCAGCACAAAAGTAGGATTTTCTTTAATCAGACCATTATAAAGACGTTCTGTCATTTTATTCATCTAAAAGACCTCCTTCACTTAAAGACTTGAAGAAAGCAAGACCGGCATTCACACCATTTGTCATAGCGTTTGTTGTAATCGTTGCCCCGCTCAAGGCATCAATCTGGTCATCGGACTGTGCCCCTCCTTTTGTATAAGAGAACTTTTCTACATTCTTATCTTTAAACTGGGACTTAAAAGCATCTTCATCTGCTTTCATTCCAAGACCTGCTGTTTCATTGATGGTCAATATTTCGATTCCATTTAAGGTTCCGTCGTTGCGGACTCCCATGGTAAATATAATATCACCGCCATATCCTTCACCGGTAGTTACATTCATAACAACACCCAGTGATTTTCCGGAAGCATCCAGGACTCTCAGGACTTCATTTATCTTTTCAGCAGTAAAGCCATTTTCAGTAAGTACCGCTGCTGCAGAGTCCAGAGAAGCTTTCTGATCATCAATTGCTTCCAGTTTATCTGCATCCGGGAATACCGCTTTGTAGGCTTCTGCCTTTGCTGTTTCCTGCTGCTGCTTGATGGGATTTTTCGTAATTTCATACACGCCGCCCAGCAGCACTCCTGCAACAAGCGTAATCGCCATTAAAATCAATGCATTTTTAATTATACTATTCAAAACTTTTCGCCTCCTTTTCCAAAAGGCTTCGGATAGGTTACTTTCTCAATCAGCGGTACCAGCATGTTTGAGATGATAATCGCATAGGAAACACCTTCCGCAGAATTTCCAAACAACCGGAAAAGTCCGGTAAATATACCAAGTACAATACCAAATATAAGCTGGCCATTCTTTGTAATCGGTGAAGTTACATAATCCGTAGCCATGAAAAATGCCCCCAGCATAAGACCGCCGCCGCAAAGCTGCGCTGCCAGATAGCCGCCATCCAGACCATGTCCCCCGAAAATGACTATAAATAATGCAAAGGTAATAATATAAGTGGCAGGAATACGAAGGTTAATAATCCCCGTTGCCAGGAGGAAAATTGCTCCAATGAGGATCGCAATTACGGATGTCTCACCTATGGTACCTGCTGTTGTTCCAAAAAACATATCCTTAAGGTTCACTGCCTCTCCAGCTTTTAATGCAGCCAGAGGCGTAGCACCGGATATACCGTCATATGTAAAGTCTGTCATTCTTCCGGTAAAAGAAATTAACAGGAAGCATCTTGCTCCTAAAGCCGGGTTCATAAAATTCTGTCCCAGTCCGCCGAATAACTGTTTCACAATTAATACTGCAAATACACTGCCGATGATGGGCAGCCACCAGGGCACCGTCGCCGGCAGATTCAATGCCAGTAACAGACCGGTTACCGCAGCACTGTAATCGTTGATTGTAATTTTTTTGTGCATCAGCTTTTCGTATATGTATTCGGTAGCGACACTGGATGCAACAGATATAATAATAATAATAAAAGCATTTAATCCAAAATTCCAAACGCCAAACGCACTTGCCGGAAGCAGTGCCGCCAGTACCATAAGCATAATCTGGCTGCTCTTATATGGCGAGCGGATATGAGGATTTGAGGATACTTTTAATAAATCGCTCATTCTTGTTCACTCTCCCTTCTACTTCTTCTTTCTATTTGCAAGAACAATTTTACGCATGGATTTGATATACTGGGTTAACGGACGCTTTGCAGGACAAATAAAGCTGCAGCAGCCGCATTCACAGCACTCCATACCTTCATATTTGACAAAGGATTCTTCGTCATGGCGCATGGAATAATCCGCCAGTTTGGACGGTATAATGCGCCCCGGACAGACACTCACACAGCGGCCGCAGTTGATACATGCCGTAGGCTCATACTGGGAAACTTCATCCTTGGTCAGGCATAAAAGAGCAGAAGACGTCTTCGTTGTTGGAACATCCAGATTATACAATCCAAATCCCATCATCGGACCTCCGGATACAATTTTCTCCGGCTGTGTCTTAAATCCGCCTGCTTCTTCAATGAGTTCATGGTAATTCGTTCCGGTACACACGCTGAAATTCTGGGGATTCGCTATTGCATCTCCCGTTACCGTTACAATGCGGTGCATCAGCGGTCTTCCTTCATATACAGCTCTGTAAACGGCAGTTACCGTATCACAGTTATTTACAATACATCCCACATCTGCCGGAAGCATAGAGGAATTAATCGCTCTCCCTGTAGTTGCATAAATAAGCTGACGCTCTGCACCCTGGGGATACTTGGTTTTTAATTCCATGACTTCTATATTGGAATCATCTTTTGCTGCTTCTTTTAAAATGGCAATCGCATCTTTCTTATTATCTTCCACCGCAATAATACCTTTTGCTTTGGGGAATATTTTAAGAATTGCCCTTACTCCGCCTACAATTTTTTCCGGAGATTCTAACATCCTCCTGTAATCGCTGGTCAGATATGGCTCACATTCCGCACAGTTCGCAATGATGAAGTCTATCTTTTCGGGTTCTTTGGGAGATAATTTCACATGAGTGGGAAAACCGGCTCCACCCATACCGACAATGCCGGCCTCCTTGACCATCTCCAAAATTTCAGGCCCCGTGAGGTCTTTCAATGGCTTTCTTTCCGGCCACTGCAGTTCTTCATACTTTCCGTCATTTTCAATGACGATGGCATCTGCCATTACACCTGTAACAGTCAGCCTTGGCTCAATTGTCTTTACCGTACCAGATACGGATGCATGAATCGGAGCGGATACAAATCCACCGGCTTCAGCAATTTTCTGTCCGATCACAACATGGTCACCCTTTGTAACATTCGGTTTTGCTGGCGCGCCGATATGCTGAGAAAGCGGATACACCAGATCGCCTTTTGGCAACACAGTCCGAATCGGTTTGTCTTTAGACAGGTCTTTTCCATCATTTGGATGGATCCCGCCCTTAAACGTGAATCGTGCCATTTTTTTTACCTTCCTTCTTTTTAAATATATCATAAAGATTATCCGCAGTTTCCCACAGATAATTTTATAGCGTAAATTATTTCATCCTCAATAAAAATCCTGTTTGTCTTACTTTTCTGACCCATCAATCTGTTTTGGTTCATCAATATTTTTTGGTTCAACATTCTTATTTAGATCATCATTTTTTTTCAAACTGCTTTTTTCTGCATTTAGGGTACATTTTTTTGCATTCCTCTTTTTACTTCTCTTTTTCATCCATCTCGTCGTACCCGTTGCTTTACTCAGATTGGGATATGCCCGGAACAGACGCCTGTCATTCCAGTTAATCCCCGAAGCCATTTTCACATACTGATCCCTGACTGCTGAAAGTTTGTTTTTAATTTCACCAAGGCTCTCTTCTTTTCCCTCCAGATTAAGGAACTTTAAGATAGCCGTCTGATACTGATCCATCTTTTCTTTTACATTTTGCTTTGTAAAAGACTGCCGGTAAGGCTCCAGCCGATCTACAAGCTCTCCTGCAGAACTATAAATCCTGGTATTCTGCACATATTCTACCAGTTCTCCCATAGCCCGTTCCAATCCACCGAGCTTTTGTCCCAATTTCATAGCAGTAAGGGTGGAAAATGTAAAATCAACCACATACAAAACGGTTATAATGATGATCATGGCATGTCCCGTAGGCACCGAAAACAGATTAACTACCCATTCTGCAAAAGGCTGGAACACTTTGAACATGATAACGGTAAAAAATCCCCAGGCGATGGAACTGCCCAGACAGATTCTGCCCTGAAAATTATAGGGTTTACTGCTGTAATCCCACCAGCTTGTGTGAAACAGAGTCTCCATCAGAAGTGCCGTAACATATTCCAAAACCGTAGCCACAAGGACTCCCCCCAGATACAGGATAATAAGCCTGTCATCAAGCGGTCTTAGAATCAGGTAGACACCCATCGCCCCTACTCCGTAAATCGTACACAGAGGTCCGGTTACGAATCCTCTGTTAATGATCTTTTTCTCCTTAACGGAGACATAACAGCTCTCCCAGAGCCATCCCAAAAAGCTATATAAGTACAGCCAACTCATAATATGGTACAAGTCGACACCTAAAATCTGAAAATCCCACATCCTGTCTGATCTCCTCTTTCCTGCAATAATCATCTGTTACATTTTTATAAAATGTGATATAATTCTGCTGAACAGTTACTTAAGAAAAATTGGAGGCGATCCTATGATTACAAAAACAACTGATATATATATTCCCAACGTTCATCTGATAGCCAGACATTATAATCCTGCAGATGTACTGTTTTTTGATATCGAAACCACCGGCTTCTCACCTCGCAGCTCCAGCCTGTATCTCATCGGCATCATGTATTATGAACATGATTCCTGGAAACTCCGTCAATGGCTGGCTGAAACAGAATCGGAAGAACCTCTGCTGCTTTGCAGCTTCGTTCAATTTGCTGCAGACTATGTATACCTGATCCATTTTAACGGGGACCGTTTTGACCTTCCTTATGTGAAAGCAAAATGTCTGACCCATAATCAGGCGTTTTTACCTGATCAGCTTAACAGCATTGACCTATATCTGAAAGTAAAACCACTGAAAAAATACTTAAAACTGGCACATTTAAACCAACGCTCCTTAGAGGAATATCTGGAAACAGACCGCACAGATACTGCAAGCGGCGGTGATCTGATTCCCATCTGCCGGGAATTCCAGAAAAGTCATGATCCGCTGCTGTGTGAACAGCTGCTCTGGCACAACCGCGATGATTTAAAAGGTTTGCCCGGACTCTTCCCCCTGTTATCCTATCTGGATCTGATCAATGGCAGATTTACCATTATCCGGACTGAATTATCAGAGGAAACGGAGTCTGCCTTTTCCCTGATCGTTACGGCTTCTCTTTCCGTTAACCTGCCAAAACCAATCTCCTGTAAACTGGATTTTGGTTACCTGACAGCTCATGATACAATCTGTAAGGTACAGATTACGGGATGTAAAGGTACTTTGAAATATTTCTTCCGTGATTATAAAAATTACTACTATTTACCCGCTGAAGATACGGCGATGCACAAAAGCGTAGCATCTTTTATAGAGAAAGAATACCGTGTTCCTGCAAAAGCAGCTACCTGCTTTCAAAAGAAATCCGGATACTTTCTGCCTCAGGCGGTGGAGCTTTGTACCCCTGCCTTTAAAGAAAATTATTCAGACGCGGTAACTTACTTTGAATGTACGAAACAGTTTCTTGAAAACAAAGAAACTCTTCTGGCATACGTTCAAAATTTGATTTAGACTCCCAGGAGTCCATAGAGCTTGATTCGTTTTATTATGAATTCAAACTTTATGGACTCTTAGACAGTATAGCACATATTTCAGAAAAATGACAGAAAAAAAGCCCAATTTCGGAAAGTTGTTTATTTAACGAGCTAGTTGTATAATTAACAAGCTAGTTGTTTATTTAACAAATTTCGATGTGGGCCTCTATCCTTTTAATCTAACAAACAGGCATTTCCAGTAACTGGAAATGCCTGCATCAATTATTCTGTAATTGACTCTTCAACCATATCCTCTGCAGCATCTTCTGCTACATCTTCATACATTTCCTGTGAAACCATATCATCAGCATTTTCCAAAGCTTTCATGCTCAGGCTGATTTTCTTATCATCTTCATTGAAATCCACTACCTTAGCTGTAATTGCCTGTCCAACAGATAATACATCAGATGGTTTTTCTACATGATCATGAGAGATCTGGGAAACGTGAAGTAAAGCGTCAACTCCCGGCTCTAATTCTACGAATGCGCCGAAGTCTGTCATTCTTGCAACTTTACCATCCACTACATTACCTACTGCATACTTTTCAGCTGCTGTAAGCCATGGATTCTGATTTTCAAATTTTAAGCTTAATGCAATCTTTGTTCCGCTGATTTCTTTAATCAGTACAGAAATTGTTTCGCCAACTTTAAATACTTTCTTTGGATTCTCTACTCTGCCCCAGGACATTTCAGAAATATGAAGTAAACCGTCAGCTCCGCCAAGATCGATAAATGCTCCAAAATCTGTAACATTCTTAATCACGCCTTCTACAACGTCACCTTCATGGATTCTTTCAAAGAGTTCTTTCTGCATTACTTCTTTTTTCGCAACTAATAACTGCTTGCGGTCTCCAATGATTCTTCTTCTGCGTGGATTAAATTCGCTGATTACGAATTCAATTTCCTGTCCTTCATATTTGCCCAGGTTTTTCTCATAGGTATCAGAAACCAGGCTTGCAGGAATGAATACTCTGGATTCATCAACAACAACACTTAAACCGCCGCCCAGAACCTGAGCTACCTGCGCTTTTAATACTTCATGGTTATTGAAAGCTTCTTCCAGCTTCTTGTTGCCTTTTTCTGCTGCTAATCTCTTATAAGTAAGTAATACCTGACCTTCGCCATCGTTCACTTTTAACACTTTGGCTTCCATTTTGTCATTGACGTTAACAAGTGTACGAAGGTCTACGTTCGGTTCGTTTGTATATTCACTTCTTGTGATGATACCGTCAGCTTTATAGCCTATATTTAAGATGATCTCATCTTCTTTGACGTCGATGATTGTACCTTCGACTACCTCTCCATTATGAATTGTTTTAAATGATTCTTCCAGCATTTGTTCAAAACTCATTTCTGACATTCTTTTGAACCTCCTCAATAATATTATTTGGGGTCGATGCCCCTGCGGTAATACCTACGCAACCCATGGATGGTAAAGAATGTACATCCAAATCAACGAGTGTCTGTATATAGTAAGTATTTTCACATTCATTTTTGCATATTTCAAATAGCTTCTGCGTATTGGAACTATGCCTGCCCCCGATGACGATCATGCCATCTACGCGCTTTGCAATCGCCCTCGCTTCGGTCTGCCTCTCTTCAGTCGCGTTGCAAATCGTATTTAAAACAATTATATCATAACCCTTTTTAGAAAGAATTTCAACTAATTTATTAAATTTATTGTAATTAAATGTCGTTTGGGACACAATGCAGAGCCTTTTTCCACTTTCCTGCACAAAATTTTCCGCTTCAGAAGCCGATTCGATCACGGTAACCGGTCCCGAACACCATCCTTTGATCCCTTCTACTTCCGGATGCTGGTCATTGCCGATGATAATAATCTCAGCACCCCCTGCACTTTCTTTTTTTACAATATTATGTATTTTTAAAACAAAGGGGCAGGTTGCGTCTACCAGATGAAGCCCTTTTGACTCAATAATATCGTAAATCTCTTTTGCTACGCCGTGGGAACGGATTACAACCGTACCTTCCCTGAGCGCCTGTAATTCAGAAACAGAGTTAATCACGGAAATACCTTTACCCTCCAGGTCTTTCACTACTTCCTCGTTATGAATAATCGGTCCGTAGGTACAGATCGGTCCACAACCTTTCTCTACCTGCTCATATACCTTATCAACAGCACGTTTTACGCCAAAACAGAATCCCGCTGTCTTTGCTACCACTACTTCCATGTACTACCTGCCTTTTCTTTCTTCATAGAGGGCGCGGATTCGTTCCACCACCTGATCGATTCCCATATTGGAGGAATCCACAAGAATTGCATCTTCTGCCTGTTTCAGAGGCGCAATATCACGGTTCATGTCACGCTGGTCACGCTCAATAATGTCCCGTTCAATTTCATCCAGCAGACAGTTTTCCCCTTTTTGCTGCAATTCCAGATAACGCCGCCGTGCCCTGGTTGCAGAGCTTGCTGTCAGATAAATCTTAAGCTGGGCATCCGGAAGTACGTTTGTACCGATATCTCTGCCATCCATCAATACATCTGAATTCCGGGCAAGATTTCTCTGTAAATCTAACAGCTTTTCCCGTACCGGGGGATTAGCAGATGCTGTGGATGCCATATTGCCCACTTCTTCTGTTCTGATTAATCCTGTGACATTTTCTCCATTTAGAATAACCTGCTGTTCCCCATTTTCGTAAGAAATCGTAATCTCTATATTCTCACAGGCTTTTTTCAGCGCCTCCTGGTCTGCCGGAGACACCTTGCTGCGAATGAGATACAGGGCAATTGCCCGATACATCGCTCCCGTGTCCACGTAGATAAAAGAGAGATCTTTCGCCACTCTTTTTGCTATGGTGCTTTTACCTGCTCCTGCAGGTCCGTCAATTGCAATATTAAAACTCATTCATAACCTCCATTATTTATTTAATTGCGGTTAACCACCGCCAACTATTCTATAGCCTGTCCTGCCGCATAAGCGGTTGACCATGCAATCTGCAGGTTAAATCCTCCCGTAACTGCATCCAGATCCAGAACTTCCCCTGCAAAATACAGCCGGGATACCAATTTTGACTCCATTGTAGCAGGATTTACCTCTTTCACAGCCACACCGCCTCTGGTAATAATTGCTTCATTATAATCCCGCAGCCCTGTTACCGTAAGGGGCAGATGCTTTATCAGAGAAACAAATTTCTGACGTTCTTCCCTGGAGATTTCATTGACTTTTTTCTCCGGAGAAATTTGCGACAGATCTATCATAACAGGAATCAGCTTAGATGGAAACAGGGTGTTTATGACATTTTTAAACTGTTTGTTCTTACCCTCTTCAAATTCCCGGAGTACCCGGTGGTCCAGCTGCTCTTCGGAGAGTGCCGGTTTCAGATCGATGAACAGCTGCAGTTCCCTGGCGCGGTATTTTTTCGTCACCGCAGTACTGGCTGTAAGAATTAAAGGTCCGGTAATGCCGAAATGCGTAAACATCATTTCCCCAAAATCCTCATACAGACATTTTTTGCCGTCACACAGGGTAACTCTTACATTGCGAAGAGAAAGTCCCTGTAAGCGCTTCACATAATCTTCTTTGGTATTCATTGGCACAAGAGAAGGCAAAAGATCCGTTACTTTATGCCCTGCGTCTTTTGCAAACCGGTAACCGTCCCCGGTGGATCCTGTACTTTGGTAGGAGAATCCGCCTGTGGTGACGATTACGGCATCCCCATATACCTTACTTTTATCTTCCAGAATAATGCCTTTACAGAGCTGGTCAGCTATAATAAGCCCCTTTACAGGCGCGTTAAAATATATCTTAACTCCCAAGGCTATCATTTTCCGGGTCAGCGCCGCAATCACATCAGAGGAATGATCCGTAACCGGAAATACCCGATTGCCCCTCTCGATTTTCGTTTTCATGCCCGCTTCCTCAAAAAAATCGATAACATCCTGATTTGTATATCCATAAAAAGCACTGTACAAAAACTTCTTATTCGTACATACGCTGTCGAATAATTCTTCCATGTCACAGGCATTGGTCAGATTGCATCTTCCCTTACCAGTAATGAACAGTTTCTTGCCCAGTTTTTCATTTTTTTCAAATACCTGTACTTCATGACCGTTTGAAGCTGCCGCACATGCTGCGAACATACCCGCTGCTCCGCCGCCTATAATTAAAACCTTACTCATTATTGTACCCACCTTATACCTGTTCATCCTTCCGGGCTTTTTCACTGCCTGGAAATTTCACCTCTATATGATTATCAATATAATTTATTTCATCATTGTTATAAACCTGATACTCCTCCCAGACCTGCTCAAGGGTCTTTAAGGACTCTGCCATCTGACCCTGGCGTCTCATGCAAAGAGACACTACAAGGGCGTTAATGAGGCTCATAGGCGCTGTCAGAGAGTCTGCAATAGACGCCATGTCACTTTTCGCCGTCAAATTACAGGTGGCATACAGTTTCATGGGGGAATAGATGCTGTCGGTAATGGATATCACTTTAGCACTGCGGTTATTCGCCAGCTCCATCGCCTTTAAAGTACGCATGGAGTAACGGGGAAAACTGATTCCGATAATGACATCACAAGCTTCAATCCGAAACAGCTGTTCAAACAATTCGCTGGCACTGTTGGTGCTGATTACCTTTACGTTTTTAAACATCAGGTTCAAATAAAATCCCAGAAAATTCGCCAGCGGTTCACAGCTCCTGACTCCGATCACATAAATATCTCTGGCATTTAAAATCATCTCCACCGCTACTTCAAAAGAAGTCTCATCTGCTTCATCAAGGGTCATCTGAAGATTGCGAATATCAGACTTCAGAATCGTCTTCAGAATATCTTCCTGGGGCATATCACTGAAAACCGCATCCATTTTCATTGCCCTGTGCACACGGTTTGGCCCATTGGGGTTTATATTTATCTTTTTTCCTTTTCGGTTTCTCTGACTTAACAATTCATTGGTCGTTGGCATAACATTTATATTCCTTCATATTCTCTAAAATTTTCTTACTTATTCCCCTGCATAGCGCAGACGGGTCTACGGTACTGCATCAATAGAAAGTATGGAACGCTTTTTGTTCCAAACTTATTCCCCTGAAAAACGCAAGCAGGCTTATGATGTCCTTAATTAGTAGTTTGAAAGCGATTTTCTTTCAAATATTTATATTAACATGAAACCTGGGAAATTTCAATTTTTTCTATTTATTTAATACACTGCATTCCTTACGGTAAAAACAGACGCCATACTTTAAAATATCCGTATAACCTTCTTTTTGAAGTCCCTCTTCATATCCTCTATCTTCTATCTGAGTCAGCGCTTCCACACATTTTTCATCCAATTTTGTAAATTCTTTTGCAACTTTAATTTCTATAATAATTGCCCTTCCCCGCACGCTTGGAGTTTTTAAAACAATGTCTGGTCTTCCCAAACCTGATTCCCGATTGGATATTACCTGGTATTTTTTTGTTCTTTTCAACAAACCTGCTAAAAAACCATGATAATAACTTTCCGCATAATCGTAGAAACTAATGGTTTCCTGAAGCTCTGCCGACAGTTCCTGTGCCATAACTTCTGTGTCCCCATTCTCCAGCGCCTCATATAGTCGGGATAAATCCTTATTCTTTACCTTTTCATCAAACCAGCCCAATATGGTATTTTTATAAATATAACGTACCTCTTCATTGGGAATCGCCATGGTAATGTATTGAGTCCCTCCTTCAAGATGCTTCCCTGCTTGTTTGAGATAACCGGTAAAGAACAGGAAATTCCAAAGGTTATTCTGGGATTTATAGATATCTTCATAGGTTATGTCTTCATGAATAGGCTTTTCAATGTTTTTCCCCTGTATCAAATCTTCTATTTCTTTTCTTACGCTGATATCTGCTCCTTCTACCAAAGTTCTGATAATGTCATTTGAGCTGGTGTTTGCCCAATAAGGATTCGGAATTGCTTCATTATTCTTCCATAATGCCTTTACATAATTAACAGCGCTCCAGGGATTATACACCTCTGTTTGTCCAAACTGATAGCCATCATACCATGTCCGCATAACCTGGAATGCATCTGAGCATCCATAAAATTCCAGCATCTCTTTAATCTCTGCTTCTGTAAACCCAAAATGCTCAGAATAATACTCATTCAAGATAGAAATGATATCTAAGTTATTAAGCCCTGTGAAGATACTTTCCCTGGAAATCCTAAGACATCCTGTAATCACTGAAAATTCCAGATTTTCATTCGTCTTCAAAGCCGACTCAAACAATGAGCGTATACTTGGAATCATTTTGTCATAATAACCACAAAAATAAGAATTTTCCAAAGGAACATCATACTCATCGATTAACATGATCGTCTTTCTATTATAATATTTCATAAGACATAATGATAAAAACTTTAATGCATCCAAATAATCAGCTTCCGTCCCACGAACATCACAGATTTCCTGATAGCGCTTTTTTTCTGCTTCAGATAGTCTGTCCGATTCTAAAACAATATCATGCCTTCTATATTCTTCCGCAATTATCTTTTTCATCTGTTCGTAAGAAAGTTCATAATTTGCCTGTTTCATCGATTTTAAAGAAACACTGATTACCGGATACTCAGACATATGCTTTGTGTATTCTTCTCCAGCATCCATAATTGCCAGATTTTCAAAAAGCCGTTCTGAATTACAGCGGTCTTTCTCAAAAAAGCATTGCAGCATGCTCATATTCAATGTCTTGCCAAATCTTCTCGGTCTCGTAAACAGATTTACTTCCCCACCCATATCCAGTAATTCTTTGATTAATAATGTTTTATCTACATAGTAATATCCTTTTTCTATCATTTTCTCAAAATCATCTATTCCTATTGGAAGTGGTTTAAATTTCATACTCCTGCTCCTTTTTTATGACCTGTAATTAATTATATTCTGTGCTTCTTGAAAAGGCAAGTAAAAAGAAATTACCCGTTAGTCGTTCTTTCTATTACGGCTAACGGGTAACAATTCTGGAAAATGCTTTTATACTTTGTATCTTACTTCTTTAGCTTTAAGGATTTCATGCTGCTAAAACTGCCATAAACTTTTCCCCCTGTGGAATCCAAAGTATATCCTCTTACTTTCACATAATAAGTTTTTTTCTTCTTTAACCTGGAGATCTTTTTTCCGTTTCCGGTAATCTGCAGCACTTTTTTATTCTTCTTAAAGTTTTTGCTTTCTGCATAGGCTATCTCATATCCTTTTGTCCCTTTTACCTTGTCAAATTTGACTTCCAGCTGGCCTGCTTTCTTATTATACAAAATCAACCCCTTTGGCTTGCCAGCTTTTACCTTTTCCCATTTTGCATAAAGCGTATAATTCTTTTTATCGCTCTTGCCAATAGCTGTGATTTTCTTCTTGTATTTGCGGTCCGTATACCAGCCCTTGAAAATGTAATTCCTTCTTACTGGGTTCTTCAGCTTTACTTTCTTATTATAATGAGAAGCTGGATTTGACTTGGAATTGGTACCGCCATTGAGCTTATACTGAATCCCATAACCAACTGTTACTTTGCATACGGTTTTTTTATTGCCATCCTTGGTAATAACTATTATTTCAGCCGTCCCTATTCCAATGCCTCTTATATTTCCATTATTGTCTACTGCTGCCGTTTTTGTATTTGAAGACTGCCATATGACTGCCTTATTCGAAGCGCTGGCAGGTTTCACAGATGCTGTCAGCTTCAGTTTTCCTCCTTTCGGAATCACGGCCGAGTTTCGATCCAGGCTTACGCCACTCACCGGGACAACCGAATTGATAATCCGAAAGCTTAGCTGCGTTGTCCCTGTATAATTTCCTTTTCCGGTAATGATAGCCATCGACGTTCCGGCATTTTTGTTATTTAGATAAGCTACTGTGTAATCAGTTCCTAATACCAGTACTTTACCGCCATCTGTTACAACCAGTGCCGGGCATATATCCTTCCCTGTATATTTTTGATCCGGAATTGCAGCAATATTGGCTCCACTGCAGTTTTTCGGCATAATGGTGAATGTCTTCTCAACTGTTTCGCAGTATCTGCCTGTTCCGGTTAACAGTATTTTCCCCGTCCCTGCATTTATATTGTTAACATATTGGATGACATAATCTTTTTCTGCTTCCAGCAGATTACCTTTATCTTTCACTGTTACCTTCGGTTCAATCCTACCGCCATTATAAACCAGCCCTTTTGCTTCCACCACTATCTGAATAGAAGCATCCTTTAAAGATATTGGCATCGGATCTTTGCTGTTAGAAGTCATTTTGTTTACCATTAAAGTAAAGGTATCCGTTTCCCCATCGGGGTCACCACCAGCGCCTAAAACGACTGCTGCATAATAATAAGTGCTTCCTTTGTTGCAGCGGTAGGACAAGACACCCTCCCCTGAATTCTTTCTTTCCAGTAATTTCCCAGCTTCACTATAAAGATCCCCGGTTCCAAATGACCTCCCAAGCCGGCTAAAGCTATAATACCCTGTCTCTTTTGGAGCAAATTGAAAGATCCGGTACTCCCCTGTGAGCAGCTTTGGTACCTCCTGCCCTACTCCTTCTTCCAATACTCCGGATAGGGTTCCCGGAAATTCTTTTATCGTAATGTCAAATTGTGTCTTTACACCCTGGTAAGTAATCGTAACCGGATAAGTTCCCGGAAGGGCAATGCCATTTTCTAACGTTTTTACCTCTTCTTTTATGAGCAAGTCTGTATAGTTGCCATAGCTATTACCATCTATCTTCATTTTCTGCTTCGTGCCATCCGAACACTCTGCTTCTATAGCTAACCCGCGCCATGAACCGTTTCTGTTTCTGTCATTAATATTGTATAATCCTGAGATATACTCTGTTTGCCGGGGCATCGTTACAACTTTAAGTGATTTGACCTGACCCATCTCTTCTATCTTAACAGCTGCATTCTGGAATGCACCAGAGCCTCTCACACAATAGGTCTTATCCGGCTCAAGTACAACATCCCCTTCTGCACCATAAAAAAACTTCTCAGCCATATGCATTTGCTCGTCATAAAAACTCACATTCATGTATTCTGTTCCTGTAATCCAGTATCTATCACCTTTGCCCGTATGAATTTTAAAAACAGGTTCTTCTCTGGTGAGCGATACCTCCTGTCCCAAATTTAACACCTTCAACGATGCTGCTTTTTCTTCTCGTGATATCTTATTAACTGTAAATTCTGCCGTCTTTCCTCCGAATTGAACCTTGACCGTACTCTCACCCATTGGAAGCAGGCTGCCCGGTACAATCTCCTGGTCATTTATTTGCAGGTGAAATCCGATTCTTGATATTTCCCCGCCCTTTTCCGTGACCATTTCAGAGGTTCCATCTTCATACTCTGCAAATATTTCAATGCCGCTTCCATAAGCATCAAAGTCATTTATACCATCTACAAATGTCGTTTGCCCTTTTTCCTGGATACGAATGCTTTTTACCAAAGGCATTGTCGTAATCCGAAAAGCATAGCTGCTATCCTGATACCTTTCATTAGTCGAAGAACTCATGGTACCGATATAATAGGTTTCATCAGCCATTAACTCCACTTCTAATGCATTTGCGAAACTACCCTCATAGATCTCGGTATCCAGGATAAGCTTACCTTCTTGATCTAACACTCTACACGTAAGGGCACGCTTCTCCTTCTCTGTTCTGGATATCACATAGGTTCCATCTTCCTTTGGCACAAACTGCACCCATTGCAAGACTGGATTTTTAATGGTTTTCTGCTGGATTACTTCCTTCTCTTTTATGGATGGCATTTGGCTTCTGTCTTTCACTTTCACTGCAAAAGAAGTTTCTGCCCCTCCATACAAGACTTTCACCTTGTAATTTCCTGCCGCTTTCCCAAAATCCTCCGGACACTGAACAGAAAGCATTTCCCCCTGGCTACTTCTTTCATTTACCGGGATTACTTCTTCTGTCCCATCCGCATAAACCGCCCTTGCGGATAATCCATTCGTATTAAATCCGAATCCTCTCATTACATCCATAGATGAAGTAGAGGTGTTAATTCCGGCATAATATACAGTATCTTCCGGCATAGTCTCAATCGTTAAGCTCTTCACGGTTCTTAAGTTTTCTGCGTAAAGGGCCATTCCATCAAAAGCTCCACGGCCCTCAACCGCAACATAATAGGTTTTTCCCTTCACCAGTTCAATCTGCCCTGACCGTGAAAAATTCCACAGATTTGAATAGTCTGCTCCATACAAATGTCCTTTGAACCCTCCATTGAACGGCTGCATCTCAAAATAATAGATTCCGGATTCTTCTGGGTTAAATTTAGCATATACCCTTTGGGTGTCTTGATCCATTCCCCAAAATTCTGACTCGCTTTCTTTCAGAAGATGCATAGGGATGTCTTTTGCACTGATCACCTGAATGGGATATGACGCGGCGGCTCCCATATAGGACACTGTTACGTTATGTGTTCCTAATTCCAACTCCCCATCCCAGGTACATTGTATCTCTTTGCCGTATTTTCCAGTTTTACCATATTCTAGCTCTTCTTCCGTTCCATCCCCATAAAGAGTCCTAATCTTTAGCCCTTTAGTTTCTATACCCTCTTCAAATTCATATACATAGCTTGTTTTTTCCGGATTCTTTACAATGTCAATCCGCTGGATCTCCGGCATTTTCTCCAGTTGGACTTGGAAAGTGCATTCCTCATCCCCATCTGACGTTCTTACTACAAATAAGTAACTAACCCCTGCCTTTAGTGTCAGATCTGCGTTAAAGTTCTTCCCGTTTTCACCGTAACCGCCAGTGCCAGACCCGCGCAGATCTTCGGATGGCGCAAACCACTCTAGGTATGCATCATGGTCTCCCGTCGAATAGAAGGCGTATGCCCCGTCCTTGTCCGGCGTGTAGACAAATCTTTTTTCTGCCTTCTCTTGATTGAGCGCCACGTCATAAATCGTCCCCGGCTCCAATGCAGGGTATTGGAACACGCTTAAATCCTTTGTTACTTCTAAATCAATCTCTGCGCTTACCCCCTGGCAGCTTACCACAATCACATTATGCCCCGGCTTCAGCCACCAATCTATTGTTTCTTCATCTTTGAGACGGCAGTACAAAGGCATCCCATATTTATTATTACCTTTGCCATAATTTACGATTTCCCATGTGCCATCCTTATAAAATATCTTAGCGGAAAGCCCCTTAAAGCTGACATCATACATATCCACATCATCTACATCCTCCAGATATTTTGTTTTGTCTGGATTGCTCACGATCTCCAGCTTCACCGGCTCACTGTATTTTCTGGCCATTACCTTGATGCGTCCTTCTTCCTCCTCGTAATCATCCGAGGAACTAAAATGAACTTTTAAATAGTATGTTCCATTTTTATGAATACCGTCTAAAATAACGCTGCGGTTCCATTCACTTTTCATGTAGTTCAAATCGGAATCATATAAATAGATGCCCACGCTTGTATTAAAGCAGACAATGTAGCAGCCGTCTTCAGGAAGAGTAAACTTAAAATACTGACTGTCTGAAAAATTCTCCAGCACTGTACTCGTTTCTACATCTTCCGTCAACTCCTTTATGGCATCCTCCGGCAGATCCACAACCGAAGTCTGAAAAGAAGCTTCTGCTGCCCCGACAGTAACCCGCACTTGATATTCTCCTTTTTTCAAATGCCCAAATTCATCTAGGTCCTCTGCTCCATATACCAGATTTGCTTGGATGGAATAACCCAGCTTGTCTCTGCTTCCATATGCCAGATTGCCCTCACTTCCATCAGAATATGTTATTTTTACAGCTAGCCCGCTATAGTTCAGATCCTTCTCGAATCCGTAAATCATATGATTCTGTGTTGGCTCTTTTGTGACCTCAATGCTTTTTACTTCCGCAAGCTTTACCACTTCAAGCGTATAGTCTGTGGCTTCCTCCTCAAACTCTCCATTAAGCCAGCTTACAATGTAATAAACGTTTTCCGCCTCCATCTCCATTTCAGCATGGCTTCCACTCAAATATTTGTCAACATCAATCTTATTAGCTGCCTTTATATAACCATCCATGAACCGGTTAGATAAAACCTGATATATTCCGCTTTCCTTTGGCTTGAACATTACATAGTGACCACCATTCTTATCTACCGTGATCTTTTCTCCTAATCGAATCTCCTGAACTCTTCCTTCTGCTTTTACTACATTAAAATCATAAGCGGCTGATTTTTCCCCGTTGGAAATTGTCACATTGTAGCTTCCGTATTTCATGGCTCCATAATCACCATATAGAACTTCTTCATCCGTTTCTTTATTTCTAACTGTGATTTCTAACTGTTCGTTATATTTGGTAGTTAGCCGTGGAGGATTTCCCCTCACAAACTCAGACTCGCCATTTTGATAGTTTACTTTAATCTCTAAAACATCATTTGAAAATTCCTGCGTATCTACATTTTCAATATACTCTGTATTTTGGGAATCCTCTACTAATTCCAGATTCTCTATTTCTGGAAGCTTTATCACTTTTAAGGTATAAGAAGTGACTTTTTCTTCTGCATATCTATTCAGACGGCTTGCTATATAATAAACGCTTCCTGCCTCCATATCCATTGAATTGTAATATCCGCTAATGTATTGAGCAGTATCATTATTTATATACCCCTCCAAATAGCGGTCAGAACAAATCTGGTATCTTCCTTTCTCCTCCGGCCTGAACATAACATAGTTGTATCCTCCCTCAACATTCTCCGCATTCTCATTCACAGTGATTACTTCTTCCAGTTGAATCTCCAGAATCTTGCTTTCCGCTTTCACTACTGTAAAATCATAAGAAGCTGATTTTTCTTCGAATGAAATAACCACACGATAACTTCCTGCTTTCATATTTCTGTTATCTGTCACCACTTCATTCGTTTCTTTATTTAAAACTGTGCAAATGAGAAATTGATTATATTTTGTGAGTAAATTATAACCTTGCAATATCTCTGTCTCGCCATTGGAATAGTTTACTTTCGTCTCCAAATCATTAATCGTAAACCATGATGTATTAACATCTTCAATATATTCTGTATTTTGAGGAATGCGCTGGAATTCCAACTTCTCTATTGCCGGGAACTCATCTTCTTTATTCAGATTATAGTTGTCTGATGTTAATTCTGTTTCCATAACGTCTGCTGGCAATGATACCGGTTCATCTGATTTTTCAGTTGATCCTTCTATTGTCATTTCTGATTCCATTGAAATCTCTGGCTCTGCTGTCATTTCTAACTCTGTTGAAATCTCTGGTTTTGCTGACGCTTCTTCTATCGTCTTGCCTTTTGCCATGGCTATGAAGGACGAATCACTTACGATCATTGCTGCCACTAATATAATGGCAGCAAGTCTCTTGCCCCATGCTCTGGCTCTTAAAATCTGCTTTTCTTTTTTCTTTTTCATATTACCTATCTCTCTCCTCTCTGCCGTTTAGAGTTTTTTAGTGCTCCGGTATACTGAATGCTTTTTTAACTTCAGGGAGTTCTTCCATATTGGTCACGCTTGGCGGGATCTCCGGCACGCTCCTTAACTTCGTTCACCCCGAAAAAGCATACTCCAAACTATCAGCTTTAACCCGGCTGCCATCCATAAACCGAACTGTTGTGATTCTTTCATATCTGGTCACTGTTGTTTACTTCGTATTTCCAATTCAAACCGAAGTTTGAGTCAGCAGGAGCCGTTCTCTTCGTTTGTACTTCAGTACTGGTATCTGGCGCCGTTTCTATTTCTGTGTCTACTTCCATCTCCGACTCTCTCTCTGCATCTCCGCTTTGCATCGGCAAGCCATCCGTCCCCTCCGTCTCCACTGCATCCGAATACCAGTCCTGTACTGCCACATCCCCAGCTAATGCTGTATAGTCATTGAAGAAACTAATATCAGGGACAATACAATACCACACGTCTTTTTCCAAAAAATCCTCTTTTCCTTCTTCATAAATCATCTCTCCTTCTCTTACTTTCTCCACGTTCCCTTAATAAACACACATTTGATTTACATCTTCTCCCGTTCCAATTCTGCCTTTAATTTCCCCAGTACCATGTCAAAATATCGAAACATCTCCTCTTGCTCATAAACCAGCCTTCCGCCTTTTAAGGATTCCATAAAGTCATAAAACGCATTACAGGTTTTCTTTTCATGAATTACTACCCGTTGACTTCTGCCAGCTTCCGGGCTTATAAAAAATTGTACATGGTCTTTATCAATCACATCTAAATAAACATGATCCAATGATGTAAATATTTCACTTTTGACCATATACCCCTCCGCTTCCCCTTTTTTCATAGCATCATAAGCAGTCTCTAATAATTGAATCGTATATTTCAACGGTATAGGGTCATATGCCTGGTCAGGAATTCCAATAATCCTTCCTCTTCTTGCAAATTTTTCGATGCCGACATCCGGAAAATAAAAGCACATCCCCCGTTTTTCCTTCATCTTCTCTATATTTTTCTTGTTTATCTGAAGCAGCTTCCAAGCCATTTCCTTAGATATATATTTGCCATTGGTACATTGGTAAACCATTTCTTTTGTCAAGTAGGGGCCCATACAGGGTGCATTTTCAAGGGCATAAGCCTTACCATTCATATTCACCATGTCTTCCTGGATAATTAACCCCTCCTTGTAGTCATTTGGCACGTCTATACTGTGCAGCAGCGGTTCCGTTTTCTCAATCTGCTTTTTAAACTGCTTTTGGTACAGGTTAATCATGTCTTTATTTTTCGTCAGCACAGCAGCATCCATGGCATAGGACAGAAGGCACAGGTACTCTCTGGTAATGATACAATACGGCATGACAGAATTTTCATTTATATGAGATCCAATCGCATCATAATAGTAATAAATCTCATATTCCGCATACTTTACAATAAGAGGAACGATGTTTTTTAGATAGATTAGGTTATGATTTCGGTTCGTCCACTCATATTCAGTATTGTCAAGGCATACCAAGTGCTGTATCTTGACATTACAGCCTTTTTTCCCAATCTTTCTTAAGCAATTCAAGATTTCATGGTTTTCTGGCTGTAGGATAATCGAAATCTCCTCCTCTCCTTTGTACACAGCTTCCCCGAGTAATCCACAAACCACATCTACAATCACATCTCTTTGGCGTATTACGGTTGTCTCCTGCTTCACTTCCAGGCGAATGCGCTCTTCTGTCACCAGCAGATTCTCCTCTTCCTCACCGACATTGTCGTATACACAAATAAAATCCTCAATATCTTTTCTTCGATAATAAGTTTCCTCTCCCAAGCTGATTATTTGATATCGCCGTAAAAGTTCTTTGGTTTTCGTGCTATTCAATGCAAGTGCTTCTGCGAGTTTGAAGACTGGCTCTTCGCTGGGAGGAATTCTGTCATCACTTAGCATTTTATGAATCGTAGTGCGATCCACACCACTTAACCCTGATATTGCCGTAATGCTTAGCTTGGACTCTTCCCTCATTTTCTTTAGATACTCAGAAAATATTGACATTATCTTTCCCCTTTCATGTATATAGACTCTCGGAATCTCTAAGCCTTTATCTATATAGCTTCTGAGATTTCATTTTTATTTTTTCTCCACCTTTTTTCAAAAAATCACTTGACAGGTTATCTCAAAAATGCGGCGCTTCGCGCCTCTTGATTAATAAGATATATCGTTTCGGCGGTGCCGGAACAGACTTTTTGATTTGGAGGTGTGTTTCTATGAAACCATTTAATGTTGGCAGACATTCCGCCTATCTGCTATTTAATAATCCGTCTCGTGACATTGAGGAATGGAAACTGGAATACAATGCAAGAACATCTGCTGAACGTTGTAACAAACGCGAAAAAATAGACTTTAAGTTAGAAGACGGCAGATACCGTTCATCTATAATGTGGTACTGCCGCCTGTTTTCCATCATGATGTGTCAACATCTTGATGCCTGGACTCTCTCAAAGACTTCCTGACTAAAAGATCTCTTTGAGTAAGCCGCTCAATTTCATAAGCAATACCATTATAAACCAACTCTGACGAAAGGTCTATTAAAGTGCATCATTTTTCTCAATTTATTACTTGCCGTATCCGTTCTGGATAATATTTACTTTTTAAGGTTCAACCAACAGGTGAATCTTTGTTGACAGGCTCAAGATTCCGAGAGCCTATGTATTTCTTTCTCTTTTTGTTTTTCTTAATTCACTTAATACAACTATAGCATATCCATACTTCCCCTTCAACGTGTGACAGCTTTTGTGACAATATTTATCTATTATTTCAATCTGCTCATAACCATCTGAAAACAGCTTCCCGTATTCATGAATACACTGACTTAACAATTACATCTAGTGCTCCGGCTGTAACTAACAGGTGCATAATATCCGATTACCGCTTGCCCACTTAACTTTTCCAAAAGACTTTTTATTTTCTACATCAAAAAAGAGACCTGAGGAATACTAATTTCCCAGGTCTCTTTTTTATTCATTTTAAACCGGATAAGCCCCATTCTTCGTATCAGCCGTTTTCGGATCTACTTTTGTTTTCTGAGCTTCTCTGTATTTGAAGAAATCGGTAGCAACCTGTGGGAACAGTGCGTAGGTCAGGACATCTTCATCCTGTTCTTTCCACTGTGACATCTCTGCTTCGATTGTCTTTAATTCTGGTTTCAGCAAGTCAGCCGGACGGCAGGTAATCGGTGTCTTATCACCGATACACTTCTTCTGAACTTCCTTGTTGAAAGGTTTCACAGTTGCGCCGTATTCACCAGACAGAACTGCTTTTGTTTCTTTGGTAACCATTTTGTAACGTTCTCCCATGATTACGTTAAATACAGCCTGTGTACCAACGATCTGTGAAGAAGGTGTTACAAGCGGCGGCTCACCAAGATCTTTACGCACTCTTGGAACTTCTTCCAATACATCGTAATACTTGTCTTCTGCATGCTGTTCTTTTAACTGTGATGTTAAGTTGGAAAGCATACCGCCTGGTACCTGATATAATAAAGTCTTGATATTTACACCAAGATTCTTTGGATTTAATAATCCGGAATCCAATGCTTCATCCCTGATCGGTCTGAAGTAATCAGCAATTTCTGCTAACAGGTTCTGGTCAAATCCGGTATCATACTGTGTGCCTTTGAAAGTCTCAACCATAACTTCTGTTGCCGGCTGAGAGGTTCCAAGAGCGAATGGTGACATAGCTGTATCGATTACGTCAACACCTGCTTCTACTGCTTTTAAGTATGTCATGGAAGCAACACCGGATGTATAATGTGTATGCAGCTGAATTGGAATCTTAACTGCTTTTTTCAGTTCTCCAATAAGGCTGGTAGCTTCGTAAGGAAGTAAAAGACCTGCCATATCCTTCAGACAGATTGAGTTTGCACCCATTTCTTCTACATTCTTAGCCATCTTGATCCAGTACTCATGTGTGTATGCATCTCCCAGTGTATAGGAAAGAGCTACCTGTGCATGGCCTTTTTCTTTGTTCGCTGCATCAACAGCAGCTTTTAAGTTACGTAAATCATTCATACAGTCAAAGATACGGATAATATCAATACCGTTTGAAAGTGATTTCTGAACGAAATATTCTACCACATCATCTGCGTATGGACGATATCCCAGGATGTTCTGTCCACGGAATAACATCTGCAGTTTTGTGTTTTTAAATCCATCGCGGAATTTACGAAGTCTTTCCCATGGATCTTCTTTTAAGAAACGAAGAGATGCATCAAAGGTTGCTCCACCCCAGCACTCTACGGAATGATATCCTACTTTATCCAGTTTATCTACGATTGGCAGCATCTGTTCTGTTGTCATTCTGGTTGCAATCAGAGACTGATGTGCATCACGCAGTATTGTCTCGGTAATTTTAATTGGTTTTTTTACTACTTCTGACATTTTCTGACCTCCTTATATTTTGTCACTAGAACCTTCCGTCGTATTTACGCCGGAAGACACTTGAGCGTGCTTCGGCTCTCAGACGGATCGTCATAATCCGCCCGGTTTCCAGTTTATAACCTGTCTTTTGCTCAGGTTAAATACCAAATATAGCCATGAACGTACCGGCGGCTACTGCCGTTCCGATAACACCTGCTACGTTTGGTCCCATCGCATGCATCAGCAGGAAGTTTGTAGGATCTGCTTCCGCACCCACTTTCTGTGATACACGAGCCGCCATAGGAACAGCAGATACACCTGCGGAACCAATTAACGGATTGATCTTGCCATGTGTCAGTTTACACATCAGTTTACCAAGCAGAACACCGCCGGCAGTACCGAATGCGAAGGCTACAAGACCTAAGATAACGATTTTGATTGTATTCATGTTCAGGAAAGCTTCTGCACTGGTAGATGCACCTACAGAGGTTCCCAGTAAAATAACTACGATGTACATCAGAGCATTGGATGCTGTCTCAGTAAGCTGTTTTACAACGCCTGATTCTCTGAATAAGTTACCCAGCATTAACATACCAACAAGTGGTGCGGTTGTAGGCAGAATTAAACATACAACGATACTGATAATGATTGGGAATAAGATTTTCTCTAATTTGGAAACAGGTCTTAACTGCTCCATTTTGATCTTTCTTTCTTTTTCTGTTGTCAACAGCTTCATAATCGGCGGCTGGATAATCGGTACAAGCGACATATAGGAATATGCCGCAACCGCAATGGGCCCCATTAGAGTTGCCTGCCCCAGCTTTCCGGCCAGGAAGATCGAGGTAGGACCGTCAGCACCACCAATGATGGAGATTGCTGCTGCTGCTTTGCCGTTAAATCCTAAGAGGATTGCAAGGAAATATGCAACATAAATACCAAGCTGAGCTGCAGCGCCAAGCAGGAAGCTTCGCGGATTCGCAATCAGCGGACCGAAGTCAGTCATAGCACCAACACCCATAAAAATAAGTGATGGTAAAATACTCCATTCATCTAATATATAGAAGTAATGAAGAAGTCCACCTACTCCATTGGCAGAATCTTCCGGTCTGAGCATAATATCCGGATAGATATTTACCAACAGCATACCAAATGCAATCGGTACCAGCAGCAGAGGCTCAAACCCATGTTTAATAGCCAGGTACAGGAATATACATGCAACGGCAATCATAACATAGTTACCTACTGTCAGATTGAAGAACGCTGTCTGGTGAAGTAAGTTCGACAAAGTATCAAAAATATAAGACATGTTTTTACCTCCCATTTTAGTATTTCAGCAGATTTTTCTACTGGTGGGAATTTACATTATTTATGCAAATTCTAATTCATAGATGCTAAAGCATCTCCGTTTTCAACGGTATCACCAACAGCTACGTCAATACTTGCAATGGTTCCATCCTGAGGAGCAACAACAGGGATTTCCATTTTCATTGCTTCCAGGATAATGATGTTATCGCCGGTTTTAACAGCCTGTCCGACTCTTGCTTCCACTTTACATACTTTTCCAGGTACGGATGCAGCTACTTTAACAGCTCCTGCGGATCCGCCTGCCGGTGCTGCAGCCTTTGGAGCTGCTTTTGGTGCTGCCTTCGGTGCTGCTTTTGGGGCAGCGACAGGTGCTGCACCTGTAGTACCTTCTTCAACAGTTACATCATATGCTGTTCCGTTAACGGTAATTGTATAATTTTTCATTAAGATTTCCTCCTATACTTAAGCGTTCTGCCATTTTCTTTTATTTGCTTTTCTAATTGAACGAACTACAAAACTATCTGTAGATGTATTTTCACTTGCTGCAATTGCAGCTGCTATTACTGCAACCAATTCTCCGTCATCTGCTAATTCTTCTTCTTCAACCGGAGCCACTGGAACCGGAACTGCTGCAGCTTCTAACACTTCATCTTTTTTGCCGCGCTTTTCCAGTTTGCCAAAATGCTTGAACTGAGATATTAAAAAGCTTAAGAAAATCAGCATCACAAATACAATTACAAGTCCCATAAGGGTATTTAATGCTGCTTTTTCCATTTTAGCCGCCATAGATGAATCTGCGCCTGTATCAAATGTCATGCTGGATGGCGCAAGATCTTCCCTGCCGATTGTCAATACAACCGCACCGTCTCCTTTTTCGAAGGTAATGCTGGTTGTAACTACAATATTGTCCTCGGATACTTCAATATCATGTCCGGTAGTACCTTTAAATGCTCCAAGTTCATCTTTGACATCCTGCCACGCCTGAACAGCTTGCGAATAAAATTTATTTGGTGCTGATAATATAGAAGACGGTTTCAGGATTTCATCCATCTGCTCATCTGTCATTGAAGTAACCTGTTCCACTGTCTGCTGTGCAAAGCTTTCAATTGTCGCACGGTCTGACTCAGATACCGCAGCCGCTTCTTCTGCATAAACACACATTGGCATTGCAAGGGTGATTACAGCCATGCACATTGCCAATAAAATTCCTTTAAGTTTTCGTTTCATATCATTCACCCCGCTTAAACCGTGCCATGTTTTTTGCTCGGACGATCTTCTCTTTTTGTGAATAACATTTCAAAAGCTCCGATAACATATTTTCTGGTATCTTCTGCTTCAATCAACGTATCAACATACCCTCTTCTAGCTGCTGACATTGCGCTTGACTGTAAAGCTGCATATTCTGCTGCCTTTTCACTGATCGTTGCTGCATCAGCATCTGCATACATAATTCTGGCAGCTGATTTTGCATCCATCATACCGATATGAGCATCTGTCCATGCAAATGTCATGTCTGCACCGATTGATTTGCTGTTCATTGCTACATAAGCTGTTCCGTAAGCTGCACCGATTATAACGTTAACCTTAGGAACGGTTGCGTTTGCAAACGCATAAGTAAGTTGTGCAACGGCTTTTGCAATACATCTTTCAGAATGTGTGTCTGCTTTAAATCCCTTTACATTTGTAAGAGATAATACCGGAATATTAAAAGCATCACAGAACTGGATAAATTCAGCCGCTTTTTTTGCACCTCTGTTTGTTAATACTGCTTCATATGTTTCTGTTACATTGCCATTGTCATCGCAGACTTCAGTACGGTTGGCAACTGCACCTACTGTAACACCGTTTAATTTAATAAAACCGGTAACCATTTCTTTTGCATATGCTGCTTTTGTTTCAAAGAAAAGGTTGTCATCCGAAATATCAGATAAAAGAATGGATGTATCTCCTGCAGCATTTGCAAGATCTTTACATACGCGGTTCAAATCATCTGTACACTCTTCATAAGACATATCGTCTTCATTATTAGCCGGGAGCATACATACAAGAGATCTGATCTGGGACAGTACATCCGCTTCGCTTCCTGTATAGTCTACTGTTCCTGCTTCTTCACTCTGGAATTTAGCGGAAGCTGTATCACATTTGGATACATCATTTCCATCCAGTGCATTTGGAGAATTTACAAATAATTTTGCTTTCTTTTCTTCCATAAATGTAAAGTCGGTAAGTTCGGAAGCGATTGCAAGTCCTCCGCCGCAATTACCAAATACGGCTGTGATCTGGGGAATAATGCCGCTTGCCAGTGTCTGCTTCATATAGATTTCACCAAATCCGTTTAAAGCATCGGTAGCTTCCTGAAGTCTCATACCTGCGCAGTCTACTAAACCGATCACTGGTGCACCCATTTTCAGTGCCAGATCATAAAGACCAGCGATTTTCTTTGCATGCATCTCTCCAATGGTTCCTCCAAGTACGGTTGCATCCTGGCTATAAACATACACCAGATTGCCGTCGATTACTCCATAACCGGTAATGACGCCGTCTGCAGGGGTTTCCTTTTGCTGCATGTTGAAATCAGTATTTCTGGCAGTTACACATCCGCCGATTTCAACAAAACTGTTCTCATCAAGTAAAGAAGCGATTCTAGTACTTGCCAAGCTTTGTGCTGTATTACTCATTTTTCAGCCCTCCATTTTCTATATTATTAAAGTAAAACCAAATTTCTGCCTATTATATTTTAGCTTGTTTCCATAAAAAACGCAAGTGTTTTGTCATTATTTTAACAATTTTTCACCATACGCTGCATTAAAAACGCATTAAAAGGTTTTATTCTTTTATATCCAGTTTTGCAAATGCTGCCGCAAATGCGTTGTTAATTGGCTCTTTGGCTTCTTTCTTCTGCCGGGTCAGGTAGTTCTGGACATCTTTCTTGCTGACACCTGCGCCTTCTTTCTGCCTTCTCGCCTGAAAAACAGACAATTTTTCCTTGTGTCCGCAGACACAGACAAAGGTTTCTTCGCTTCCTTTCATCACCATTTCCATCTTTTTATGGCAGTTTGGACATCTGGCATTGGTCACTCTGGCAATTGTTTCCCGATGTCCGCACTCCCGGTCCTGGCAAACCAGCATGCGGCTGTTCTTCCCGTTTACGGCAAGCATACGTTTTCCGCAGTCGGGGCATTTAGAATTAGTCAGGTTATCGTGTCTGAAATTTCCTTCCCCCTGTTTGATCTCCGTAATAATTTCCTGGGTATAACTGCGGATGTCATTTAAGAACGCTCCCCGCTTCATATTTCCTTTTGCTATTTTCGACAGCTTCATCTCCCAGTCTGCTGTCAGTTCCGGCTTTTTCAGATCCTCCGGCACCAGTTCCAGCAGCTGTTTTGCTTTGGAAGTAACAAAAATATCTTTTCCCCGTTTTTCCATAAGAAAGGTGTTAAACAGCTTTTCTATAATGTCCGCTCGTGTCGCCACGGTTCCAAGTCCTCCGGTTTCACCCAGGGTTTTTGCCGCCTGCGCATCTTTAGTCTCCATATATTTTACCGGATTCTCCATGGCGGATAGCAGCGTTGCCTCGTTAAATGGTGCCGGGGGTTTTGTCTTCCCTTCGGTCTGCGTAACTTTTTCAATTTCCAGAACCTGTCCGTTATTTAATGCCGGCAGACTTCCTGCACAATCACTGTCCTCTTCATCCTCTTCATCCACAGACATGTCCTCATACACCGCTTTCCAGCCCAGGCTTTTTACTACCTTTCCTTTAGCCGTAAATATTTCTTCTTTGGCTTTTGCTTTTAAAGTGGTTTGTTCATATTCAAATGCCGGATATAAAACAGCCAGAAAACGTCTGACAACCAGGTCATATATTTTACGTTCATCCACGGACATATGATCCATCTGGACAAACTGCTCTGTTGGAATTATGGCATGGTGGTCGCTGACCTTTGCATTATCTACGAAGGATTTATTCGCCCGTATGGGCTTCATAATCAGAGAACCCGCCAGTTTTTTATAAGGACCCACAGCACACGCTTTCAGCCGCTCCTTTAAAGTATCTACGATATCTGTACTGATGTATCTGGAATCCGTTCGGGGATAAGTCAGCACTTTGTGATTTTCATATAAACGCTGCATGGTATTCAACGTATCCTTTGCGGAAAATCCAAATCTCTTATTTGCTTCACGCTGAAGTTCGGTTAGATCATAGAGCCCCGGAGCCTGGGACTGCTTTGCCTTCTTCTGAACAGAGACCACTGTCAGTTTTGCATTTTTCAGCTTCTCTGCGATCTGTTCTGCCTTTTCCTTCTGGAACGTCCTGCTGCTCCCGCTTTTTTCATCCTGCCAGTTCCAGACCATGCCCTTTGTACGAAGGGTAATGCCGTAGTAAGCCTCCGGCTTGAATTTTCTGATTTCCTCTTCTCTTGCCGCAATCATGGCCAGCGTTGGAGTCTGCACCCGTCCACAGGACAACTGGGCATTATATTTACAGGTCAGCGCCCTGGTAGCATTGATACCTACCAGCCAGTCAGCCTCAGCCCTTGCCACTGCCGCGTCATAGAGCGGAATATATTCCCTGCCATCTTTTAAATGCCCAAAGCCTTCCCGGATTGCTTTATCCGTAACGGAAGAAATCCACAGACGCTTCACCGGCTTGCGGCTGCCGGCTTTTTCTAAAATCCACCTGGCAACCAGCTCCCCTTCTCTCCCTGCATCAGTTGCTATAATGATTTCTCCCACATCTTTGCGGTTTATCTGCGCTTTCACTGCTGCGTACTGTTTTGCACTCTGTTTAATCACGACCAGCTGCATTTTCTCCGGAATCATTGGAAGGCTTTCCATTTTCCATTCCTTATATTTGGCATCGTATCCTTCCGGGTCAGCCAGCGTCACCAGATGCCCCAGCGCCCAGGTGACCACATATTGCCCGCCCTCCATGGCTCCCGGAAGCTTTTTCTGGCATTTTAAAACCCTTGCAATATCTCTTGCAACAGATGGTTTTTCTGCAATAACTAGTGATTTCATATATTAATTCATCCTCTGCTTTTATCTTATTTGCGAAAAATCCGCTTCCTGTTATTATAGCATTGCACCAGGGTTTTTCAAAGCAGAATTTTTCTAGGCAGCAAACCATCCCCATATCTTATCCAGGCACCAGGAAAAATCCAGTTTATCGATATCCTGTGTGGTAATAATCGGATACTCCCTCAACGCTTTTCCATTCAGGTAGTAGGTTACTTTTCCGATTTCGGTGTTCTTCGTTACCGGCGCTTCCAGTTGTTCTTTCATCTGGTAATCGGCTGTGATTTTCTCGTCTTCCGATAAGAGCATTTTTATACTGTCTTCTTTGGGACATTTCAGGCTGGTATTTGCGAAAGCAGTATCCTGCAGATTCTGGCTCTCCGGAATCCCTTTTTCTACTTTTACCGGCTTTATAACATCTGAAGCCACGAATACACCAGGTTCATTTCCAATATGTATTTCTTTGAAATCATAATGCCCCAGCCCATAATTCATCAGTTTTCTGGTGTCACTCCACTTATAGCCTTTGTTATTCGGCCAGCCGCAAGCCAGCAAAGCAACGATAAAGGTCTTACCATCCCTTTTAAGAGCCCCTACATAACAATATCCTGCATTGTTGGTAAACCCGGTTTTACCGGAAAGCGCGCCTTCCATCATACTTAAAAAAGCATTGTGGTTTACACAGGAAAAATTTCTCGTCTGGTCCGTATTCGCAAAACTGTGATTGGCAGCTCTTGTAATTTCTAAAAACTTATCCTTTTGGGGAGATTCTGTGATGCAGTATTTCATAATTCTCGCCAGATTCGCTGCAGTTGTGGCATGGGTTCCATTTTCATCGGTTGCATCCAGACCGTTTGGCGTAATGAAATAGGTATCGGTGCATCCGATTTCCTTCGCCTTGGCATTCATCATGTCGGCGAACCCTTCCACACTTCCCCCCAGATGCTCTGCTATGGCAACGGCCGCATCGTTAAATGACTCCAGCATTAGTGCATAGAGCAGGTCTTTCAGGTAAAAACCTTCGCCTGTATTCATGCCCAGCCTTACCTTGGGCTGGGAGGCTGCAAGGGAAGATGCGGTAACTACAGAATCCAGGTCTCCTTTTTCCAGTGTAAGAAGGCAGGTCATAATCTTGGTCGTACTCGCCATTGGCATGACGTCATTTTCATTCTTTCCATAAAGAATACGCCCAGTATCACCATCCATTAAAACGGCACTACGGGCGTATAAATTTTTAAGCTCTTCCGGGGTCTGTTCTTCTGCAGCCAGACAGACAAGACTGTTTCCCGAAATGCTGAGCAGCAATATGATAAGAATTGCAATTATTTTCTTCATCCACTTTACATCCTATGGCTTTTCTACTAGTATATGTGGGATATGAGAGAATATTATAAAGTATTTTCAAGTTTTATTCGATTTATTTGTAATTTCTTTCAAAACGGTAATTCAGATAGTCCATATCTGTAATCGTATTATAAAAATCCTCCATTACCGTAACAGTCTCCGGGACAGCCAGCCTGAACAAATGCAGCAGCATCTGGTTGCTTTCCTCGCAACGCTTGCTTTTTTTCTTCTTTATAATTCTTCCCTGAATTGCATCGGACGCTTTCGTAAAACGTGCCATGTTAAGCAGAAAATTACGCTTAAAGCAATTGGAGCAAACCGTTATATTGGTATAGAATTTCATCGCTTTCAGACAATGGCGCACCTGGCATTCACTGAGATCCGACATAGCATTGGCGATTTCCCTTATGGTCTCTTTTTCCAGATGGACGGAATCAGAAGGGTGGAACCGGAACGGATTGCGGTTATTGCGTTCCATCAGTTCCCGGTCAAACTCTGTTTCGATTTCGTCGTGGGACACTCCCGTCTTCTCTATATATTCATTAATATATGGATGGCAGGTACTGTCCAGCATATAATGGCATACAAATCCAAACATATAGGCAAGAAGTATCTCACTTTCTTCCTCCATATACTTTTTCTTGCATGCACTGAAGAATACGGATGCAATCTCTTCATGCATCTCATGTCCTTTCTGGCTGATTGGATTTTTACAAAAGGGTCTGTTATAGAAAAGAATATCCGGTCCGTGCAATCCGATCAGATATGCTGTTCTTTCATTCCCGATTATCTGTTTCATCTCTTCCGGAAGCTTTTGGTAAACGATCTTTCCAAAAGCATCATGTGCATATGTTGTAGGCATAAAAACGCTCCCATCCTAGAATTTCAATCACGCTCTAAATGTTCAGTTTTAATTGAATCTCTTCTTCCGCCTCTGCCTTGAAATCCTCCAGCTGTACAGGATTTACAGTTGGCAGGTCTTCTAAAGAGTGTACCCCGAAATTCCTTAAGAATTCTTCTGTTGTTCCAAATAAAAGCGGGCGTCCCGGCGCATCCAGCCGCCCCAGCTCTTTTACCAGATTATATTCAATCAGCTTGTTCACGGCGTGGTCACTCTTTACACCACGGATTTTTTCAATTTCCATTTTTGTGATTGGCTGTTTATAAGCTATTATGGACAGGGTTTCCAGCGCAACATCCGTTAATATCATTTTTTTAGGCTGCTTTGCAATCCGGATCAGATATTCATACATGTCCCTCTTGGTACACATCTGAAATGCATTTTCCAGTTCAATAATCTGAATTCCCCGGTCTTCCGTCTGATAACGGTCCATCATATTATGTAAGATTTTTTTAGTCGTTTCTGTATCCTGTTCTACTGCTTTTGCAATCTTGTCCACTTCCACGGATTCACCCATGGTAAAAAGAATCGCTTCGATTGCAGCTTCTGTCTTTTTTAAATCCACTCGTATTCCTCGCTTTTCCTCTACACTTCACCGTATTCTATTTGGCAGTCTGCTTCCCCAAAGCCTGTGCGTAAATCAATTTTTAAACAGGCTCTAAATTTGCCGTAATGTAAATATCATCAAAGATATTCTGCTGCATAATATTGATTTTGCCCACTTTCATCAATTCCAGTATTGCTAAAAAAGCCACAATGACATGTATTTTACTTGTCTGCAATACCAGAAGGTCACGGAATCTGCAGGTCTTTCTGGTCATAACATACTGCTCCACAAAGTCCATTTTTTCATCCAGACTCACTTCTTCTTTTTCCAGATTCCCAAACGTGCTCCGGATTGGGTCAATCCTGTTTTCCTGACGCTTCATTACCGCTTTGAATATGGCATTGAGCTTAGCCAGTGTCACACCGGAAAGCAGCTCTTCCAAATGGATTGGCTCCCGGTACTCCTCTACTTCCTCTGGTACAGTTGGCGGCTTGTATAAAAATAACTGGGCATCTTCCTGCCGGTCACGCAATTCATAAGACATGAATTTAAATAATTTGTACTGCAGCAGCTGTTCTACCAGCTCCTGGCGGGGATCTTCCTCTTCCCCTTCTTCATTTACTTCTTTTGGAAGAAGCATCTTGGACTTAATATCAATCAGGGTAGCTGCCATGACCAAAAACTCGCTCATGACACCTAAGTCCTGCCGCTCCATTTCCTGTATATATTCCAGATACTGTCTGGTGATTTCCACAATAGGGATATCATAGATACTAACTTTATTTTTATCAATCAAATGCAAGAGCAGATCCAGCGGACCTTCAAATGCCTCCAGCTTGACGGGAATTCCCATAATATTTCCTGCCTTCTTTTACGAATTGTCTGGCGTTAAACGCATATTCTTTATTGTACTAAGTTTTTTTAATATTTGCAAGTAATTTACTGCAATTCCAAAACAACCAGCTCCGTTGGGTTAAGAATCCGCAGTTTAATAGAATGGCTTCCAAGTCCGGCACTCACCACTAGCTTGTGCTTTCCTATATGAAAGAGCCCTTTATCAAACTTGGGAAACAGCTGTACCTGAGGACTGATGACCCCACCCAGAAACGGCAGCCGTATCATCCCCCCATGGAGATGACCCGATAAAGTCAAATCTGCTCCCCAGCCTGCATAAGTTTTAAAAAATACCGGATTGTGCGCCAGCAGAATATGATATCCTCTCTCATCCGGTCTGCCAAGAGCCTGATTCATTTCCTCCACACTCAGCTTTTCTCTGGAAAACCGTTTAAAAAAACGTTTGTCCAGTTCAAATCCGTGGATAATCATTTTCATACCGGCAGCCTGACACAGACATCTTTCATTTTCCAGCAGAACCACCCCAAGGGAACGGATCTCCTTTTGAAAACGCTCATAGACATCCCCGTATATCTGGGGATATATTTTCATGCGGTACTCATGATTTCCATTGCTGTAATAGACCGGATACTTTTTCACCAGTGCTTTTAAAAGATACACCGTGGATGCCATATCCGTAGGCTTATCCGGCTTAGAAACCAGCATGTCGCCCACAACCATAACCATATCCGGATTTAATTTATAAACTGCCTGTATCAGACGGCTGTTATTTTCACCATAAACCGTACAGTGCAGATCCGCCAGCACAACTACACGCACAGGCCTGCCGGGGGCATTATTTTTTTGTTCCGTTTTTATTTTATACGTTGTTATTTTAAATTTTTTCATTGATTCTCCATATAATTCATCTTCTAAAAACCTTCCTATACGGACGTTCTCAAAAGTATATCATAATTTTCCTAAAATGAAAAGAGCCCCTTTCGAGGCTCCTTATCCTGATCCGGATAATCTCTTAGAAACAATATTCTTCCCAGGCTTCTTTCAGACAATCCAAAAATCCTGCTTCTTCAATATCCCGGTCAAATAAAATATTGACACTGCCAATCTCTTTTCCATCGATGGAATAAACAGCCTTTCCGGCTACATCACCTTTTTTTACAGGCGCTGTAATCTTCTCACCCATCTTTACTTCCTTACTTATCTTGGATAAATCCTGTCCTTTTGTATCCAGATAGCGGAATTCTCCTTCATAGGTACAGCCCGCCTGATCTTCTACACCTTTTTTTACGGTGAGCATCGGAAGTTTATCATCATTCTTGTCTATGTACAGGGCACACTTTCCAAATCCATAGTTTAAAAGCGTTGCTGCATTGTTAAACCTTGTTTTCGTATCCGGAGCCTTTAGAATTACGCTGATCAGCTCGATATCATTTCGTATTGCGGTGGCTGACAGACAGTACTTTGCCGTACTGGTGCTTCCTGTTTTCAGTCCCATGCATCCATCATAGCTGCGCAGAAGTTTGTTCGTATTAGTCAGTCCAAATTCTGAAGAGCCTTTATTTGTCACGTGGGTGATATTTTCCATCCATATAGTAGAATAATCGTAGATCTTGGGATAATTAGTAACCAGTTCCCTGGACATCACCGCCACATCATATGCCGAAGTATAATGATCCGGTGAATCGGTAAGTCCGCAGCAATCAATGAAATTTGTGTCATTCATTCCCAGATCTTTTGCTCTTTGGTTCATTTGACGGACAAATTCTTCCTCACTGCCGGAAATTCTCTCAGCCATTGTTACCGCTGCATCATTTCCGGATGCGATTACAATGCATTTGATCAAAGTCTCCACCGTCTGCTTCTCGCCCTCTTCCAGATAAACCTGTGATCCACCCATAGATTTTGCATGAGCACTGGTCACTACTTCCTCGTCCATTTTAATCTTACCTGCATCTAATGCCTCAAAAATCAGCAGCAATGTCATAATCTTCGTGACACTTGCAGGGTTTAATTTCTGATGTGCATCTTTTTCATAGAGTATCGTTCCCGTAGAAGCTTCCATTAATACTGCGGAGGGCGCTTCAATCGTCACCGCAGCATCCGATGCTGTCTCTTCTTCTGCTTTTACAACTGCAACATTTTGAAATAGCAGAATGACAGCCATAAATAATGCCAACCATCTCTTCATAAAAATAACCGCTCCCAAATCATTCTATACCTAAATATAAGCGATCTGAAAGCGGTTTATGCTTCTTTTATTCAGTTTTCTGAAAATCTGTTTCTGTTTACGCCCTTCCGGTGCTCACAGTAATTGCTTCTGTCCTTTGAAAGCGCATTTTTTCAAATATCAGCCCCTATAAAAGTTTACAAGGCTGTCCCGAAATGCTCTGGCACGTCTTGGCACCGATGGAAACTTAGCTTTACACAGATGAATTGTAAAATCGATCATGTAATAAACCATTAAGATACCTGCTGCCACACAGCCTACTTTATAGCTGTAGCTGTCCGCCATCATCATCACTCCCTTATGTAAGAAGGTAAATAATATAATGGTGTAAAAGCCCCATGCGATAGAACTTTCCAGGCATAAAATTCCTCTATAGTTAAATGGTTTATTCGAGTAATCCCACCAAACCTCACCAAAGATATGTAACATTACCTTTGCTACAAACCATTCCCAGCCAGTAGCCAGAAGGCTTCCTGCAATAAACAGTACTACGTAATTACCTGCTAACGGCTCTAATATAAAATAAGCAGCCACAGCACCAAAACCATAAATCGGACAGATCGGACCAAATATAAATCCGCGGTTTACCCATCTCTTTTCACAAAATGACATATAGATGGATTCTACAACCCAGCCTAAAATACTATATATAAAAAACCACTGTACGATATGATAAATGTCTGTTCCGATAACCGGAAAATTCCAAGGCATATATTCACTCCCCTTTGCTCATCTTTTTCATAATTCAGACAACTTCCAGCAGCTTGTCCAAATACGATTTAGAGTCTGTATATACTCTAATTAGGACTTATCTTATCATACTTTTTTTAAATATACTATACACTTCAGGAAAACTTAGAGAAAATTAAAAAAAAATTAATAATATAAAATTTTTATAATAATGGAGCAAATAAACGGAGTAAGTTCTGTACACCGCGGATTAAAATATTGCGCTCTCTGCAGAATTCTTCCGTTATCCTGGTGCTTACCTCTATGGTTTCAAAAACATCTTTCTTTAACTGCATCACAGCTTTGGTCCGGTACATCCATACCGCGCATTCAAAATGCAGATACAGGCTTCTGTAGTCCATATTAATGGTACCCACAATTGCCAGTTCGTCATCGCAGACAAAGGATTTGGCATGGATAAATCCCGGCTGGTATTCATAGATCTTCACACCAGCTTCCAAAAGCTGCGCATAGTAGGACTGGGTCAGTAAGAATACCATCTTTTTATCGGGTATTCCCGGTGTAACAATCCTTACATCCACACCGTTTTTTGCCGCCAGGCACAGCGCTGTCATCATTTCATTATCAATAATCAGATATGGAGTGAAAATATAGACATATCTCTTCGCCTTTGTTATTGCATTTATGTAAACATTTTCTCCCACGATTTCATTATCCAACGGGGTATCCGCGTAAGGCTGAACAAATCCTTCTCCCCGAAAAGTTTCTTTATGATAAACGTGAGGCATATAATTTTCTAATTTATCTTCCATGCCGGTAATCACATTCCACATCTGAATGAACATTACCGTAAAATTACGGACCGCTTCCCCTTTTAACATAACACCGGTATCTTTCCAGTGTCCAAAACGTTTCTTACGGTTTATATACTCATCCGCCAGGTTGATTCCCCCAGTGAAGCTGGTGTGCCCGTCTATGACCGTAATTTTCCTGTGGTCACGGTTATTGAGAATAACGGATACAATGGGGCGGAATGGATTGAACGCAGCGCATTTAATTCCTTTTGCCTGAAGCTCTTTGTAAAATTGTGCCGGCAGCGTATTTACGCATCCCATATCGTCATAAATCAGCCGGACATCTACTCCTTCGGCTACTTTTCTCTCCAGAATCTCCAGAACGGACTCCCACATCATACCTTTATCAATGATAAAGTATTCCATAAAGATAAAATGTTTTGCTTTCTCCAGTTCCTGTATCAGACTTTTATATAATTCCTCTCCAATTGGGAAATACTCCGTCTCTGTATTTTGAAACACCGGAAATCCGGCATAGTCCCGGATATATCTGGACTGGTTATCCATATGGTAATCCAGCTCATTTAAATTTTCCCTTGCCTGTCTGTCCTCCTGAAGGACAACATCTGTTTTTTTTGCTTCTTCATCAAATTTTTTCTGAGTTTCCCTTGCCAGCCTGGACTTCCCAAATATCAGATAAATAACGGCCCCAAAAATAGGAACCGACAAAATCAGCATGGTCCACGCCAGCTTATAAGACGGATTCATTCGTTTATTAACAATCCACAACACTGCTGCTATGCAGGCTATGGTCACAAATACAGACATCACCGGGAACATCCGCTCCAGACGATATGCCATAACTACAATCCAGAAGACTTGAAAGACAATTGCAACGCCAACATAGAATAGCCTGCTGAAAACAAGCTTTAGTATTTTTTTCATAATTATTCCCCTGAACAGCGCAAGCAGGTCCCGCCATTCTTTCACAATTTTCCCTTTAAAAAATCCTTGACCATAATATAAACTATGGCCAAGGATTTTAACTGCACAAATTAATTAAATTTACGTTTACGAGCAGCTTCAGATTTTTTCTTACGTCTTACGCTTGGTTTTTCGTAATGTTCTCTTTTACGAATTTCCTGCTGGATACCAGCTTTAGCGCAGTTTCTTTTAAAACGACGTAAAGCGCTATCTAAAGTCTCATTCTCTTTTACGATTACATTCGACATAGTCTCACACCTAACCTCCCTCCAGTTGTAGATTGTGCATAATACAACTGTACGGGTATTTTTATTGCACTAATAGTTATTATATCATATTTTTTACATACGTCAACTAATTTTGTAATTTTTTTTATTGAATCTGACTCTCCAGCACTTCTTTTGCCTTAGCAATGGCATCATCCACACCAGCCGGGTTCTTTCCGCCTGCCTGTGCCATGTTGGGACGGCCGCCGCCGCCACCGCCGACAAGAGCTGCAATTCCTTTAATCAGATTACCTGCATGGGCGCCCTGTTTCATTGCTGCATCAGTTGCCATTGCAAGAAGACTTACTTTACCATCGGTTACGGATGTCAGAACGATCACACCCTCTCCCAGTTTTTCTTTCAGCTGGTCACCAAGGTCGCGAAGTCCGTTCATATCCACATCTGCCAGTTTCGCAGCCAGAAGTTTTACGCCCTTCACTTCTACTACCTGATCCATAACGTCTCCAAGTGCATCTTTAGCGAGCTTACTCTTCAGCGAATCGATTTCACTCTGCATTGCTTTTGCTTCTGCTGTCATATGGTTCAGTTTCTCTAACAGAGTAGCTGGAGTTGCTTTTACCAGTTTTGCGGCTTTATGCAATTCCTCTTCCATCTCTTTGTAATAAGCAAATACGCCGTCACCGGTCAGAGCCTCTATACGGCGGACACCTGCTGCAATTCCTGATTCCGATACAATCTTAAAGGTTGTGATAATGCCGGTATTTGCCACATGGGTACCACCACATAATTCTTTTGAGAATTCACCCATGGATACAACTCGTACATCATCTGCATATTTTTCACCAAACAATGCCATAGCACCGCTCTTTTTCGCCTCTTCCACGTTCATGACTTGCGTCATTACCGGAAGTGCTGCCTGGATTTCTTCATTTACAAGTGCTTCTGTCTTTGCAATCTCTTCTTCTGTCATAGGTGCAAAGTGTGCAAAGTCAAACCTCAGGCGGTCCGGAGTCACAAGAGAGCCCTTCTGTTCTACATGGGTTCCCAAGACTGTCTTTAAAGCTTTTTGCAGTAAGTGGGTCGCACTGTGGTTTTTACAGGTATTTGTTCTTGTCTTTGCACTCACTTCCAGAGTAACGGTATCATTCACTTTGAACATGCCTTTTACTACTTTACCGACATGTCCAACCTTACCGCCCAGCAGCTTAATAGTATCTTCTACAGCAAATTCTGCATCTGCAGTCTTAATAATACCTTTATCGCCTTCCTGTCCACCCATAGTAGCATAGAATGGAGTCTGCTCTACAAAAATTGTTCCCACTTCTCCGTCAGAAATAGCTTCCACAATTTCTTTATCGGATGTAAGTACCGTAATCTTAGAAGCCACACTTAAGTTGTCATATCCAACAAATTCCGTGGTCACAGACGGATCTATTTCATCATAAACTGTAGCGTCCGCACCCATGTAATTGGTTACTTCACGCGCTGCACGGGCTTTCTTTCTCTGCTCTTCCATCTCCGCTTTAAATCCTGCTTCATCTATGGTATAGCCCTTTTCTTCCAGAATCTCTTTTGTCAGATCCAGCGGGAATCCATAAGTATCATACAGGGTGAATGCATTTACGCCCGACAGGGTCTTCTCTCCTGCTTTTTCCATATCTTCCTGCATTCCTGCAAGAATCGTAAGTCCCTGGTCAATTGTTTTATTGAATTTATCTTCTTCCTGTGTCAGGACCTTGAAGATAAAGTCTTTCTTTTCATCCAGTTCCGGATATCCATCTTTAGACTCTGCAATAACCGTTGCACTTAAATCAGCCAGGAATTTACCCTTGATGCCCAATAAACGTCCATGACGGGCACCACGGCGGATCAGACGGCGCAGTACATATCCTCTGCCTTCGTTTGTAGGCATAATTCCATCAGAAATCATAAAGGTTGCAGAACGGATATGATCTGTAATCAAACGAATGGATACATCTGTTTCTTCGCTTTCTCTGTATTTCACATGAGCAAGTTCACATACTTTGTTGCGAAGGGTTGCAATCGTATCCACATCAAAAATAGAATCCACGTCCTGTACCACTACAGCCAGTCTTTCCAGTCCCATTCCGGTATCGATATTCTTCTGCTGCAGTTCTTCGTAATGGCCTTCCCCATCATTTTCAAACTGGGTAAATACGTTATTCCATACTTCCATATAGCGGTCGCATTCACAGCCAACGGTACAGTCCGGGCTGTTACATCCGTATTTTTCACCACGGTCGTAATATATCTCTGAACAGGGACCACAAGGACCTGCACCATGCTCCCAATAATTATCAGCCTTTCCAAAACGGAAAATCCGCTCCGGAGCAATTCCGATTTCTTTATTCCAGATCTCAAATGCTTCTTCATCGTCCTGATAAACAGAAGGATATAATCTGTTCTCATCCAGTCCGACTACTTTTGTCAGGAACTCCCATGACCAGGTAATCGCCTCATGCTTAAAATAATCACCAAATGAGAAGTTTCCAAGCATTTCAAAGAACGTACCATGACGTGCTGTTTTACCTACATTTTCAATATCACCTGTACGGATACATTTCTGACAGGTAGTCACTCTTTTCCTCGGCGGAATCTCCGCACCTGTAAAATATGGCTTTAATGGAGCCATTCCCGAATTGATCAATAATAAGCTTTTATCATTATGCGGAACCAGAGAAAAGCTCTTCATTGCTAAATGTCCCTTACTTTCAAAATACTCCAGGAACATTTTACGCAGTTCATTTACACCGTATTTCTTCACAAATCTATCCTCCTGATTATCCTTCGTTGTTTCGTCAGACCTCCTGGAGCGTGTTTTAGAATTCATTTTTCAAACACGCTCTTAGATAAGTCATTTACTCTGCCGCCTCTTTCGCGTCCTTACGGTCACGCAGAAACTTGCCAAATCTTATTCCCCCGAATGCCACTGCTGCTACTAAAACCATCTTCACTACAGTTTGTACAAACACTACCCAAAATTCCATTTAGCTACCTCCATAAATTGTGGCTCACAGGCTCCCGCCGGAAGCGGCGTTTATAGCTGCAAACCCGCCAGAGAGCCATGCGTACTTGAAAATTACTTTCTGTACGGCTCTAATCCACCTTAATTTGATGATACCCTTTTTTCCCTTTTTTAATCAGTAAAACACCATCTGCATCCAGGTCGGCTGAAGTAAACTTACGGTCTATTTCCGTTACCTTTACATCGTTAACGCTGACGCCGCCCTGAAGAATAATTCGTCTTCCTTCCGAACGGGACGCAGCCAGTTTAGTCTCAACCAGAAGTGTAATGAGATCTTTGCCTTCATCCAGTTCTGCTTTCTTATAAACAGTTGTCGGCATGTCCTTCGACTTGCCTCCGTCTGCGAATAATGCACGTGCAGCATCCTGTGCTTTTTTCGCTTCCTCTTCTCCGTGTACAATCTTAGTTATTTCAAATGCCAATACATCTTTCGCATGGTTGATCTGGGCACCTTCCAGTGCTCCCAGCCTGCGTACTTCATCCATAGGAAGGAAGGTTAAAAGTCCAAGGCATTCCTCAACTTTCACATCTTCAATGTTTCTCCAGTACTGGTAGAACTCGTATGGAGAAGTCTTTTCCGGATCCAGCCATACGGCTCCCTTCATGGTTTTACCCATTTTAATTCCTTCGCTTGTCGTCAGAAGTTTGAATGTCAGACCAAATGCAGGTTTTTGTTCTTTTCTGCGGATCAACTCTACGCCGCCGATAATATTAGACCACTGGTCATTGCCGCCCAATTCCATTTTACAATCATACATTTTATTTAATTTCCAGAAATCATAGGACTGCATTAACATGTAGTTAAATTCAAAGAAGGTAAGTCCTTTCTCCATTCTCTGTTTGTAACAGTCTGCAGTCAGCATTTTATTTACAGAAAAATGAACGCCGACTTCTCTTAAGAACTCTACATAATTTAAATCTAACAGCCAGTCAGCATTATTGGCAATGATTGCTTTATCATTGTCAAAATCAATAAATCTGGATAACTGCTCTTTAAATCTCTGGGCATTGTACTGAATGGTTTCCATGGTCATCATAGAACGCATATCGGATTTTCCGGATGGATCTCCAATCATTGTAGTTCCGCCGCCTAAAAGAGCAATTGGTCTGTGTCCTGCCTGCTGCATATGCATCATAGCCATAACGGTGAGGAAATGTCCTGCAGTAAGGCTGTCTGCCGTAGCATCAAATCCAATATAAAATGTAACGGACTCCTTACCTAATAATTCGCGTATTTCTTCCTCATGTGTTGTTTGTTCGATAAATCCTCTTTCTTTTAAAATATCGAATACATTTGCTGCCATCATCATTCCTCCTAATTCACTGTTTTTAATATAACATATGGGTTTGTGTATTTCAAGTAGGACGAGCATCTGTTTTTACCCACAAAAAAACTCCCGCCCTTTAAATTGAAAAGGACGAGAGTAAAAACTCACGTGTTACCACCTTTTTTCGCAGCCAGCTCGCACTGTCTGCCTCTCTAAGTACAGAATTTCTATACTCTGTCACTATAACGTGTGCACAATCCGTCGCAGCCTACTTTTTCCATACATATATACGGGAAGTTCGGTACGCAGCTCAAAGAGGTATTCACAACAAGTCTCTCATGCGCCTCTCATCATCCGGCTGCTTTCTGTATGATACCTCTTATTGTTACTTATTCTTATCATTGCCTTATCTAACGCATTCATTATAAGAGCCGTTTTCTGATTTGTCAACGGGTATTTTAATTTTGTCAGAATTAAATTTTATTTTACCTGCAGCGACCTGGTAATCATATCCTGTCCAAACATTGCCTTAATCGTCACCGTACCTTTTTTCAATGCTTTTACCATGCCTTTTTTATTTATCGTGGCAATGGACGGTTTGCTGCTTACCCAGGTTACTTTTTGGGAAACGCCTTTTACTTTCAGCTGCATCTTTTTGCCGGCACCCAGGCTGGATTTAAAACCGGATATATAGACAGAACTGATCTTGGATGCCTGTTTCAGATTTGCTATGGTAATTTTACCGTTTGTTCTCCAGGAAACTCCTTTTGCCGGTTTCACCCAGACCTGAATCTTAGAGACCTTCTGCCGGTACTTCCAATTGGAGAGATCCGCTGAAAACTGCTGCTTTCTTCCGGTTAAAATGGAGGATGCCGCTTCGAATATATGCTTTCCGTTGAAAAAGCGGACTCTTACTTCGGCTTCCTTTGCCCTGGTTCCGGTAACCATAATATCAAAGATAAACCGGCTTCTCGTCTTAAAGCTCAACGGCTTTTTAAATTTCTGTCCCACCCCGCGGTACAAATTATTATTTGCATTGCTGTCCACATTGAGTGTGGTTTCATTTTTAGAAGCATCGGTGCCTCCGTTATAGGTATATTTCCAGAGATTGGACAGACTTTTCTGCCCCTTGCTGTTCTTAACCAGATAAAGGCTTCCGTTATTATAGGTGGTCATCCTTTTGAATTTGCTCCAGTTAAATCCGGATATCCGGCTGCTCCAGCTTGAAATACCAATTTCCTTTAAGGCAAAATTACTGATGGTCTCCGATGCTGTAGTATCTATGTACTTAAATACATCCCAGATTCTTTTTTGTTTGTAGGCGTATTCCGTCTGACCCGGGCGGTTACTCCAGATTCCTGCGAATATACCCTGGTTTTCTTCCTCCACATGATCCACGTGCCTGGTTATAATCAGGGAATCAATCTGACTGTTAAACTCCGTGATATAATAGGCATAGGCGTAGGCTGCCGCCTGGAGTTTCTCGTCTCTTCCCCGCCCGCCTGTATAAGAGGAAAATCCCTGCTCCGATAAAATCACCCTGCAGTTTTTATTCTTCTTTTTTACATAGTCGGTCAGTACTTTGATATTATTCATGGTAATATACTGGGAACTGCTGCTGTTGGAGCCGATATCATCCCAGAACACAGGGTCCGTCAAAGGCTGCGGGTAGGCATGATATGCCACGTTCCATGGTATGTTACCTTCGTTTTGGAGGGCACTTACAAAGCCGTCCAGCGTACTCTTTGCCGTATAGGAGCCTCCGGCAGGCTGTAATTGGTTCCAGCAGTTTGTCAGGGGGATATATACCCTTGCATTGCTGTAGATACTGCGCAGCGCCGTAGAGATCACCCGGAAACTTCTGGCATAGCTTTTTGTATATTTGGATCTGGACATTGCTCCCATATAATTGTAGCGGATATAATAATCCACTTCATTGCCAACAATCCAGTTGGAAATCCTTCCATTTGCCTTGGAAGAACCCATATAACGTTCTCCCAGGAAAGAAACCAGGGCTGAAAGATTCTGCACCCCGTCTTCATTCATGGTATTCAGTCCATAATAGGCCTCTGATCCCCCCTGTGCACCGGGCGGAACCAGAACTGATGCCTGAGATTCTCCTCTCAGAAGCAGGATCCCGGAGACAACCACATTGCTTTGTGTCAGGCTTCTCACCTGGGAATCCACACCGTTGCAGCCGGATTTTAAAAACCAGTAGGTCTTTCCTTCGTAATTATAGCGGTAAGCATTGCTGTCATTTTTCTGCCAGTCCAAAGCCATAAATTCATCCATCAGGATGTTCACTGCAGCGTGCTTAATCCCCAGATCTTCTGCATCCGCCAGCATTGTCGGGCTGACCTGAAGTCCTTTTTTAGACGTTGCTTTTGGGAAAGAATAGCGGTATTTTGCCACAGCGTCAGGATTCGTAATATAAGTGGGATCACTGACGATTTCGTAGCCGCCGGATTTCCTCTTAACGGCAATGATGAACTTATTGTAAAGCACACTGTCGGACTTATCCTTGTTCAGGGCTGTCCGCAAAATAATAGATTTACTTCTCTTACAGGATGCCAGGGGCTTCGTACTTCCCTTTATTCTGGAAGCATAAGGCCTTAAGCCAAATAAATAATACTTTCCATCCGTGCCGGATGCGGATACCGATCCCTTCGCACGTACCACCACCTGGTTTCTGTTCGACGTATTAATCATACAGCTTTGAATCTCCATTCCCTTTTTGGCTGCATCCGCCGAAACGGGCACGAACAGTAACACAAGTGCAACTAGAAAGATCCCTCCCTTAAATAATCTTTTCACAACACACATTTATCTTTCTCCTTAAATCATTCCAGGTAAAAAATGATGCTGAATAAATTTTCAAACACGCTCAATTCCTTCATCTACAATCAGATTCCTGCCATCGGCAGCTGTCGTTGCCAGTTCATCACATCTTTCATTTTGTGCATGACCGTCATGGCCTTTCACCCAGATGAATTTCACATCGTGAGGTTCTTTTGCAGCGAGCAGCCTTTTCCACAGATCCACATTTTTCACCGGTTCATTTTTTCCCCGTTTCCAGTTCTTTTTCAGCCAGCCGTCAATCCACTTTTGGTTAAAGGCATCTACTACGTATTTAGAGTCAGAATATAACTCTACCTGGCAGGGGCGGTTCAGCGCTTCCAGTCCAACAATTGCAGCCATTAACTCCATACGGTTATTGGTAGTCTTCACATATCCCTGGCTGTATTCCCTTTTGTGTTCCTGACCTTTCGCATCCACACAAATCAGAATCGTTCCATATCCTCCTGGTCCGTCCGGATTACCCCTGGCAGCACCGTCGGTATAAATTTTTACCAGCATTTTACTCCTCCTTTTAACCCTTACACTCATTTAAATCTTTTGCATTTTGTAAATTACAGAGACCATTCACCCGTCTCAATAAATCTCTTAGCTGTATTTTCTGCATTGTTGATAATCTCTTTTTCATATCCGATTATGCTCAGCAGTTTAATTGCATTTCTGGAAGTTGCCCTTCCCTGGTACAGTTTATAATCAAATAGTATATCATTTTTATAGACTTCTTCCTGGAAATGGTAATTGTCATAATTCTCTTCCAGAATATGTGTCAGCTCAATATCATGGGTTGCCGCAAAGCTTAAAATGTAGCTTTGTGCCATGCTTTTCAGGATCTGGGAAGATGCTGCAATACGTTCAACCGTATTTGTTCCTCTTAGCACCTCATCTACAAAGCACATAATCGGTTTTCCCTTTTCCATTTTATCCAAAATACGTTTTAAAGATTTAATCTCTACGATATAGTAACTCTCCTGGCTCATCAGGTCATCTCTTAGCGCCATGGAAGAATAAACTTCGTAAAAATTCGATTTGAAAACGGATGCCATACAGGTATATATGGTCTGCGCCAGAATTCCATTAATAGCAACGGTCTTTAAAAATGTAGATTTACCCGAAGCATTTGATCCGGTCAGGAGTACGCCTTTATGAGCTGTGATAGAATTTTTCACAGGATTATCTATCATCGGATGATAAAGGTCCTGCGCTTCCAGAAATGCCTCTTTTGAGTCTGACAGTTCCGGAATGGTATAGTCCTCCATCATGGTTCGAAAAGATGCAATGGCAATTGCCACTTCCAGCATTCCCATATTGTCAACCATAACTTTAAAACTTTCCAGATTATCTTTTAATTCTTTTATTACCGTCCGGAACTGAATCATATCAATATGGAATGTATAATTTACATAATCCACAACGATATTGCCCACACCGCCTCCACGGTCACTACTGGCACTTCCCGCCAGTAAGAAGAACGTATTCCGTTTAAATTTATTAAACTTTTTCCTTGCCTCAATTGCCTTTTTCACGTATTTTTTTACTTCTTCACTGTCGGTGCCTGAAATATGGTCCGCCATTTTAATCAGCTGCACCATAACTTTACAGGAAAGGGTATATGGTGATACTTTTCTGGCTTCCGTGAAATAGGATGTCCAGCTATATGCCAGAACACAGATCATTCCCACCACGCCCGAAGGGGGATTTACAAAAATCATGGTAGCCATGAAAACCGTCAATAAAATCGTAATGAAATGTTTGGCATTGGTCTGAGGCTCCAGATCTGCCAGATTATAGACATAATCAAACATGGAGCGGCGTCCCGATTTGCCCATTTCCCCAAAACTCACCTGCAGCTTTTCCCGTTCCTCCTTATGAGTCATAAAATACTCAACTAAACGGTTCCGCTCTTCTAACTCTTCTTTTGAAAATGATGGTCTTCGCAGCACATCATACAGACAGCTTTCTCCGATACTGGAACCTGTATTGTTTAAAAGCATGAAAATCGTATCCATGTCCAAATCATTCCAGGTAATATCATCAATCGCATATCCTTTTTTCCCATTTAATTCGAAATAATGGCTGATAGCCTCAAATTCCGCATATTCATATTCTCTGTCCGGTCGTTGTCCCCATGCCAGACGTGCTTTTCGCAATATGCTCTTCTTCCGCCTTTTATTATCAAACACGCAATATGCTCCAAAGCATATCAATATCAGTACCGCCACTGCTAACACAACTAGTCCCTGTTCCATCTTGCTCCTCTCCAGCTATAAGATCTGCCTCACTTTTTCTACCACGTCCTTTGCTTTCCTGTGGTCTGTTCCGGTTGCCGTAACCCCTACTACAATCTGTTCTTTCCTTGCTATTCCCGGGAAATAAAAATCGCACTTATTTTTGTCGCTGCATACATTAACGGTAATCCCCATACATTTACAGACACTGTAGATATCATCATTCGTTTTATGATCATTCGTGGCAGCAATCACAATGTCTGCCCCATAAATATCTTCCCGTTCATAATTTTTCCTGAGGATCCCAATCACGCCGTTATTCTCCAGTTCCTGCAGTTCCGGATTTACTTCCGGGGCGATTACCACCAAATGGTTTGTGAATTCAATAAGGGCACGGATTCTCCGTTTCGCTATGGTACCTGCACCTACAACTACCACTTTCTTATCGGACAGATCCACAAACATTGGAAAATAGGGTTTTTTCTTTTCTGCCATCTTCCTCACTCCCTTGCCATGTATTCCTATTTTCTTACGCTTACCATCATATCACATGCGAAAATAAAGTTAAACCTGATTTTACAAGAAATATCTAGAATTTTTATGATAGATGTATTATAATGGAACTGTTTTAGACCGTTCTGGGCAGGCAGATCATTCAGAGCCGCCCAATTTTACATACCTGGCTGGTTAGGAGCCTGCCGGAAAGATAATTACATCAGATGGATGTCACTGTTTGCAGATATCCTATTGGTTTAATCGTTTTTCCAACATGCTCCGGCAAGCCCAGGGAAAGAGGAGGAAATTATGAGCTTTGATTTTATCAAAAAACTTCCGACACCGGAAGAAATCCGTACAGAATATCCATTATCTGATTATGCAGCCGATGTAAAACGCAAAAGAGACGCGGTCATTCGTGACGTGTTTACCGGGAAATCTGATAAATTCCTCGTAATTATCGGACCTTGTTCCGCTGATAACGAAGATGCTGTCTGCGACTATATTAACCGACTGGCAAAGGTTCAGGATAAAGTATCTGACAAGATAATTTTAATCCCCCGTATTTACACGAATAAGCCAAGAACCACCGGTGAAGGCTATAAAGGAATGGTACACCAGCCGGATCCTGAAAAGAAGCCGGATTTATTAGCCGGACTGATCGCCATCCGTAAATTACATATCCGCGCAATAGAAGAAACCGGTTTGACTGCCGCCGATGAAATGCTGTATCCGGAAAATTACCGTTATCTCTACGATCTGCTCTCCTATGTTGCCATTGGTGCACGTTCCGTAGAGGATCAGCAGCATCGTCTCACCGTAAGCGGTATGGATGTACCCGCCGGTATGAAGAATCCTACCAGCGGTGATTTTTCCGTCATGTTAAATTCTGTGGTCGCTGCCCAGTGTTCACACAGCTTCAGCTATCGCGGCTGGGAAGTAAAAACCACCGGCAATGACCTGGCACACGTAATCCTAAGGGGTGCCGTAAATAAACACGGCAACAACCTGCCTAATTATCACTATGAAGATTTGAATCTGCTTCTGAAAATGTATGATGCAAGGGATTTAAAAAACCCTGCGGCAATTATCGATGCAAACCATTCCAACTCAGGCAAACAGTATGGCGAACAGGTTCGTATTGTAAAAGAAGTACTGCACAGCCGCAACGTAAATCCCCGCCTGAAAGAAATGATTAAGGGCGTAATGGTTGAAAGTTATATTGAACCAGGATGCCAAAAAATCGGCACAGCAAATCATGTTTACGGTAAATCCATCACCGATCCATGCCTTGGATGGCCGGAATCAGAAGATCTGATCTATCAGATTCATGAGATGTGTTAGTTAATCTGTAAAGCCTTTCGTACTTTCGTGGTAAATGATACATTTATAACCGAATAAAAACCGGATACGCCAGAATCAATCATTCTGGTGCATCCGGTTTTATTTATGCATTTATTTATATGATCAAATTTATTTTTATCCTCTTGGATGTGCTTTGGCATATACCTCTTTGACCCTGTTTGCATTCATATTCACATACATCTGGGTTGTAGAAATATCCGAGTGTCCCAGCATCTCCTGAACTGCCCTTAAATCCGCTCCGTTTTGTACCAGATGGAGCGCAAATGAATGGCGCAGTGTATGAGGCGTAATATCCTTCGTAATATTTGCTTTCGTAGTATACTGCTTAATCAATTTCCAGAATCCCTGTCTACTCATAGGTTTGCCGGAGCAATTCACAAATAGGCATTCGCTTTCACTGTCTTTTAATAATACTGCCCGGCTTTCGGACAAATATTTCTTAAGTGCTGCTTCTGCAGCCTTTCCAAAGGGAATAAACCGTTCCTTATCTCCTTCTTTGCAAAGCACATAATCCATATTCAGGTTCATATCCTGTACCCTAAGGGAAATCAGTTCTGATACTCTCATGCCCGTTGCATACAGCAATTCCAGCATAGCCTTGTCCCTAATTTCTTTTGGAGTAGCTCTTCCCGGCTGTTCCAATAAAAGAACTACTTCTTCCATGGTGAGTACTTCCGGTGCTTTTTTGTCAATATGGGGCGCCTTTATCACTTCCGTAGGATCTTTTTCAACTTTATGTAATCCGAACATGTAATGGAAAAATGCTTTCATCGATGCAATATTCCTGGACACTGTTGCAGTGGACAGCCCCTGCTTCTCCAAATGCAGTACATAGGAATTCAAATTGGTGGATGTAACCTGCTCCGGTTCATTCACTCCCTTTTCATCTAAAAAAGCAAACAGCTTTTTTAAGTCCCTCTGGTAAGACATTACTGTACTGTTCGATGCATTTTTAATTTGTATTAAATAAGTAAGAAATTGTGGTATATCTTGTGTCATGTCAACAGCTCCTAACGGAATTATTCTAAAAAAGATAAGAAAAATCAAGGTTACGCGTGTCCCTTGATCCCCCCGCAGCTAATATTATGTTAACATTATAATAATATTCCTGCATAAAATCAAATAGTTTTTTTACACAAAAATACCTAAAATTACAGCAATAGACCCGAAAATACCAGATATCGCTTTCCCTCTTTTGCTATGTACCACATATGGTAAAAATTCGCCATAATATTTCCTTTTATTTTCAATAAATCTTCAAAATCTGCCTTACAATCCAGGGATTTATATAACTTTCCGTGAATATGCCCAATAACATAACCCCTAATGTACCTACCAGGAGCAAAACATAATTCCATTCAAAGGTTACATTTCGATTATGGCTCTTATTTTGAAACCGCTTGATTGCTTTTTCATAAACCGACTTCAAAAATACTAAGAGCGCAGGGATATAAAACAAACATTGAGGCAGAATGGACGCGATAAAAAATAAAATCCCGAACATGCCGATTTTCAATACGGATAATGTGATCACTACTCCTGCGGAATAACCCAGCCATAACAGAAAAATAAAGATACATGGCAGTCCGGCAACGGTGTACCCCAGTAACCACAGCAGCAAAATCCATTTTAATCTCCGCTCCAGTACAAAAAAGAAGAAACTATTTAAATCCAGCTCCATATATTTATACTGCCTGATAAAATAATTGCTGAGGATTCCCGTCTGATTAATATACACATCCCCTGCAAAATTTGTCCAGATAATCCCTCCAAGAAAACCCAGGAAGAAAACTCCGGCAAATATCCAAAAATGCTTCCCTATCCAATCTATTTTTTTCATCTTTAAACACTCCCGGCCTTTTACTATTATTCTATGCCGGGAATGTCCATATCATAACAAGAAAAGCCGGATCAACACATTACGATAATTTTATTAGGTGTTGTCTGGGGCGGAATACTCCTGGTTGTAGCTCCGTAAAATACAATCAGCAAACGATTCTGCAGACTGCATGTAAACCTCTGCCCGTTTGGAGTCACTACATCGGTACCACGTCCTACGTTTAATTTCAATGAATTATTCACTGCTTCCAGGCGATTATTAAAATAATCAAACATTACATTTTCCTGGGGTCTTCTCTCCGTAATAATTACAGCCTGATACTGTGGGGGATAAATCAGCGGCACCGGAAGATTGGCATCATAAAAAGCAGCCACATTCATGCCCCTGCGCAGTCTCTTTTCATTCACCACATAGGTATTAGGAGAAATAATAAAATTAACCACTCCATTATCCGTCAAAATTGATACGAACTGCTGACAGCATTCATTGCCAAACATCCGTATATCCTGAATTACTCCATATACAGCAACGTAATTAGCATTTTCCATCTAAAACAACCTCACTTTCTGTTTACAATTATTATATGCTGTTAAAAATGACCTGTGAAGAACAAAATTCGTCAAACAGATCTTCATTTCTCCACAGAAAATTTCATATTTCTGCAAAATTCCCGTAATTTCCTCTTGATTCTTTTCTCATTTTGTTTTATTATAAAGAAGTACAAAACATACGAGGCATACATGTCACGAACGATAAATCTATAGAATACAAAAGACCGCTTAACTGTAAAGATAAGCAAAGTACAAAGGATAAAACACGGAAGATTCGGTGTTAAAACAAAAGATTTAGCAAAGTACATACGATAATATCAGAGACTATCTGACAAAGTACACAAGATAACTTACATATGATGGAATGGATCACTTAAGATAATGATTGAGATTTTAAAATTCAAAAGATAACTTACGAATGATGAAATAAAAAGTACTTAAGATGATATTTTTAGAATCACATATGACAGTTTACAAATGATATTTACAAAACATACTTAAGATAATAATTGAAATTCTGAAATTACTTTCGATAACTTACAGATGAGGTTTTTTAAACACTTAGGATGATATTGAATTTGGATTTACTTGTGACAGCTTACAGATGATGAATTGATAAACACTCAGGATGATGTCGAAATTTGAATTTACTTATGATAGCTTACAGATGAAATTGATATATACTTAAGATAGCTATTAACTTGAAATTCATATACAATAATATATGGATGAGAAGTTAAGATACACCTAAGAAAATGACTGAGATTTTAAAATCACTTACGATAACATACAAATGATGAATATTTTATAAATTGCATAAGAAGAATTAATTTACTTACGAAAAAGAAAGACAGCTGATTTGGCTGTCTTTTTATTTGCACTTTTTATGCAATCTCCTCCTGAGGGGCTGCCGAGACAAGAATCATCTGCTCAACCTCTTCCAGGGATTTCCCGTTCTCTACCATAAGATTATATAGTCTGCCTACTTCTTCTTCCCGTTTTTGCTGTTCTAATGATTCTTTTAATGCCAATAGCTCGTCCAGCTTTCTACTGGCTTTTGCTACCTGCTCGTCCACATTTCTGATCTGATCATCTAATTTCTTTCTTGGTCCTCTTGCCATTTTACGCCTCCTATGGTTAATTATGGTATTATTATATGCCCGCAATAACCATTTTATGCGTATGAATTCACCAGATTCCATTATTATTTACGAATTAGTATGGTCACGACTGTCCCCTTTCCCAGTTCACTTTCTATGGTCAGCTCCCCATTACACTGGGCTTTCAGCCGGTTCTTTACATTTTCGATTCCAATGTGGGAGCGTCCGTCCTCTTTTTTATGGTACAGGTCAAAGCCTGCTCCGTCGTCAGCAACCGTAATCATAATTGCTCCCTGGACATTTTTTGTTGAAATGGTAATGATACCGCCCTCAGGTTTTTTCGTTATACCGTATCGTACCGCGTTTTCCACAATAGGCTGAATGGACAATGAAGGTAATTTAAAATCACAGGTCTCAATGTCATAGCATACACTCAACCGGCTGCCGAATCGAAGCTGTTCCAGCGCCAGATAATTTTTAATATGATTCAGTTCTTTTTGAAATGAAATGAGACAGGAACTGGACAGGGAATCCAGGTTCTCCCGCAAAAAGTCTGCAAAATCTCCCACTGCCTGCTCTGCCCTGGCTGGATCAATTACGCACAGCTGCTTGATGGCAGTCAGGGAATTATAAAGAAAATGAGGCTGAATTTGACTGATGGCAATAGCGATGCGGTTTTGTGCCAATTCTACTTCCAATATTCTTGCGTTTTTAATATCATTAATATTGATTTGTATGCAGCGCAGCATATAAAAAAATTGAATCAGCATAAACAATCCATAAGAAATTTTTGTCATAACATAAGTCGGCGTATAATTTGTAAAATAATTTACCACATCAAAGCTGCATAACAACAAGATACTGCTTACCAGCAATAAAAATTTCGTTTCCGTATTTTTATTACAAACAGTTTCATAGATGAGGCATCCATAAATAATTACAATGCCGCTCCCCATAATTATTAAAAGCGGCGTAAGCAGATCGTAACCATCAAAAACGCCCATTCCCTGACAGATCAAATAATAAAACACGAATCCTATCTGTACATAGATGCTCGCTGTTAGTGGAATTCTGCTCTTCCCACTCAAAAATTCCAGAATATACATTCCAAACAGAGGCATGACTATAGACAGGCAGATCATACTCAAAATATTGTTAAATATGCTATATGGAATGATCAGCGATATAATTTTAAAATCGAAGAAAAACCACAAACCGGTTATAATAGCAAACAGGGCGAAATAAAAAGGTTTTCTGGAAAAAGGCGTTTTCATTACCCAGAGAAAAAATAAGATAATCAGCAAAAGGCATCCCAGTAAAAAAACGCCCCCGCCCAAAAATACCGACAAGCCTACCCTGGGAAAAATAGCATGAAATAAACTTCCGGAGTCACCTGACAAAATTTGATCTATAAAAAGATGGTATACCGTTTTAACATTGTTTGGATAAATATTTTCCAACTCTATCCGTATCTGGTCACTGGTCTGAATACCAGGCGAACGAAAAATCACCCATGTATTTCCGGGGGATTTTGAAAATGGGGGATAGGTCCCGGATTCCCCAAAAGAATAAATCTGTTTTTCATCTTTATATATTTTCACCCGTAGATTGGGGATTCGAAACAACAAACCCTGGCTTTCTTTCAGCTCCTGATCAAAATGTCCCGTTAATGTGACGCTGCTGTTCTCATTTGCATCAATAAGCGTACTGCTGTTATATTCTTTTGGCTCCGGATTAGAATCACTGTGATAGGTTCCAGTAAAGGAAACCCTTTTCAAATCATGTCCCGCTTCTCTATACTGCTTTTCTTCATGTAAAGTCAGTATCAAAAGACATATAGCACATATTAGTAAAATACCGATTAGGATTGCCAATGGCTTTTTTGTCCTGATTTTCAAATATTCCCCTCCCTTCTGCAATCATGTATTCCACACCATTTATTTTTAAAGATAAAAAAGTGCATCACCGATAATAAAATTATCGTGACACACTTTATATAATAACTACATAGATTAATAAGTAATCGTACTTCTTTTATATCCGGAATACACTGCATTCTATACTGCTACTGCAATTATACAGGATTCCTATTTTGCATAATCAACTACACGACTTTCACGTATAACGCTGACTTTGATCTGTCCCGGATATTCCAATTCAGCTTCGATCTGCTTTGAAATATCTCTTGCTAACAGAACCATGTCGTTATCACTGATTACGTCTGGAACTACCATTACGCGAATCTCTCTACCCGCTTGAATTGCAAAAGACTTATCTACCCCTTTGAAGGTATTTGTAATATCCTCTAACTGTTTTAATCTGTTTGTATATGTTTCCAGAGTCTCTCTTCTTGCACCCGGACGTGCTGCAGAAATAGTATCTGCTGCTTGTACAATACATGCAATCAAGGATTCCGGTTCTACATCGCCATGATGAGATTCTACTGCATTGATAACGGTTGCGGACTCTTTATACTTCTTACATAAGTCTGCACCAATCTGAATATGAGAACCTTCAATTTCATGGTCAATGGATTTACCAATGTCATGCAATAAACCTGCGCGTTTTGCCATTCTGACATCTACGCCGATTTCTCCTGCTAATAGACCTGACAATTGTGCCACTTCTATGGAGTGCTTCAAAGCATTCTGGCCATAGCTGGTTCTAAATTTCATTCTTCCAAGTAAACGTACTAACTCAGGATGGATACCATGTACACCAACCTCAAGTGTTGCCGATTCACCTTCTTCGCGAATCATTGCTTCTACTTCTTTTTGTGCTTTTTCTACCATTTCTTCAATTCTAGCCGGATGTATTCTTCCGTCTACAATTAATTTTTCAAGTGCTATTCTTGCAACTTCTCTTCTAATTGGATCAAAGCCTGATAAAATTACTGCTTCTGGTGTATCATCGATAATCAAATCCACACCGGTCAAAGTTTCCAAGGTACGAATATTTCTTCCCTCTCTACCAATGATTCTTCCTTTCATTTCATCATTCGGAAGTTGTACTACAGAGATTGTGGTCTCTGCTACGTGGTCTGCAGCGCATTTTTGAATGGCTGTGACAATGTACTCTTTTGCTTTTTTGTTCGCTTCTTCTTTCGCTCTACATTCCATTTCTTTAATCATACGGGCTGTATCGCTTTTTACTTCATCTTCAACAGTTTTTAAAAGATAATCTTTTGCTTGTTCGGAGGTTAGGCCTGAGATTCTCTCCAGTTCCTGTACTCTCTTTTCACCAATCTTTTCAATTTCAACACTCTTTTTCTTTAACTCTTCTTCTTTTGCTGTTAATCCTGATTCTCTGCGTTCAATTGCATCCGCTTTCTTGTCAATAGATTCTTCCTTTGACAGTACTCTTTTCTCATAACGCTGTAACTCTGCTCTTCGCTCTTTTGTTTCTTTGTCGAGTTCATTTTTCGTCTTTAATGACTCTTCTTTGGCCTCAAGTAAAGCTTCCCGTTTCTTCGTCTCCGCAACTTTTAATGCATCATCTATTATTTTTCTTGCTTTCTCGTCTGCACTGCCGATCTTTTCTTCGACAATTTTCTTTCTATATGAAATCGCAGCAAACCAAGTAATAATAGCTATAATCACTATGATTACAACAGCAATGACAAACCACATTGCACTCGGCACAGGAGCACCTCCTTATTTAATTTTCATTGTACAAATACAACATACTAATTTTATACTATTTTCACAAAGAAGTCAACATAAAACATAGAAACCTTATAACATTGACCAAATTTCTTTTTTTGAGATAAAAACACCTATTTTGACAGGATTTTCTAGCGATTTTTTCCGGTAAATTGTGGCACAAACGAAAAAAGTGCCTGTAAATCAGGCACTTTTACGAGCAGATAAGGGGAGTCGAACCCCCCTCTTCGGCTTGGGAAGCCAACGTTCTACCGATGAACCATATCTGCATATGATTAGTATAGCACGAATTATTTAAAAATCAAGAAAAATTTCCAAAAATTTCTGGATAATTTCTGTAAATGAGACCTGTAAAAAAATCCCGAAACACAATGAAAGACCGCACGTAACGGTCTCTAATCATATTCTCTTCCACGGATTACTCTACTGATATCACTGGCCTGGAACCCTTTTCTCATTAGGAATCCATAAAGCCTGTTAATCTCTTTGGGATCCGCTGTTTCTAAGTCTACTCTTTTCTTTACCACCCATTTACGGATCTGCTCTGTCTCGTCTTCCGGCTCCTTCTGCTCATAGATACTTTGAATCAGTTCTTTTGGAATTCCTCTTCGCAGCAAGTCCTGTGTGATTTGCTGCTTGCTCTTACTTCCGGTCCTTCCGTCTATATAATACTGCGCATAACGGTTATCGTCTATATAATGCAGATTCTTTACATAGTCGATTGCCCCATCAATGGCTTCGTCAGGGTAACCGCCCTGTTTTAATTTTGTACGAAGCTGGTACTCTGTCCGATCCATGGATTTCAGTAAATAAATGCATCTGACCTTTGCTCTTTTGGTCAGCACTTCCTCGATAATTTCTCGATAAGTCTCATCGCTGATTTCATGATCTATTTTAATCTTATAACGAGACAGCTCGCCTTTGTATAACACAAATGCAAGCTGCTCATCGATATATACGCGGCTTTTCGCTTTTGTAACCGCCTCTATATTCGTAATAATCATCTTTATTCCCCTGAGTAGCGAAAGCTGGCTTGCGCTATTCCTTAATTAGTAGTTTGAAAGCGATTTTCTTTCACACTTATTCCTCAGTAATCTCTTCCTTAACCGGTACTTCCGGCTCTGAACCTTCAGCCAGTCCATAATTTACTCTTACTTTTTCTTCAATTTCTGCAAGAATATCCTGATTTTCTTTTAAATAAGTCTTGGCATTTTCACGGCCCTGACCAATTTTGGCATCATTATATGCATACCATGCACCGCTCTTATTTACAATTCCCAGATTTGCAGCCAAATCCAGAACATCTCCTTCTTTTGATATTCCCTGTCCAAACATGATATCAAATTCAGCTTCTTTGAAAGGAGGTGCGATCTTATTCTTTACTACTTTAATACGTGTTCTGTTACCAACTACTTCTCCGCTCTGCTTTAAAGCTTCAATTCTTCGTACATCCAAACGAATGGAAGAATAGAACTTTAACGCACGTCCGCCGGTGGTTGTCTCAGGACTTCCAAACATAACGCCGACTTTTTCACGAAGCTGGTTGATAAAGATTACAATACAATTTGATTTACTGATTACTGCTGTTAATTTACGAAGTGCCTGTGACATCAGACGAGCCTGCAGACCAACGTGGCTGTCTCCCATATCACCATCGATTTCTGCCTTCGGTACCAATGCAGCAACGGAATCGACAATAATAATATCAACTGCTCCGGAACGTACCATGGTCTCTGTAATTTCCAGCGCCTGCTCCCCGTTATCCGGCTGTGAAATGTATAAATTGTCAATATCAACACCTATATTTTTAGCATATGCAGGGTCTAAAGCATGTTCTGCATCAATAAATCCTGCTATCCCGCCTATTTTCTGAACTTCAGCAACCATATGTAACGCAACTGTGGTTTTACCACTGGACTCCGGTCCGTATACCTCAACGATTCTTCCCTTTGGAATCCCGCCTAATCCAAGTGCAATATCCAAACTCAGAGAACCGGTTGGAATTGTCTCTACATTCATATTTACGCCGGACTCTCCCAGCTTCATGATAGCCCCTTTACCAAAGTCTTTTTCAATCTTACCAATTGCCGCATCCAGGGCTTTTAATCTATCTTCCTGCTGACCCATAATATATATCTCCTTTAATTTGCAAACTTATGTTCGTTTTCTATACCCATACTATTATATTTCGGACAAAATGTCAACCATTATTTAAAACAATCTAAGCCATAAGCGCCACCCCTTTTTCTATAATTGATATACACTGTGAAAATCGGCGAAAATGCCGTTGAAAGTGAGAATTTGTGATTTCCATTTGCATCACAAAAAGAATATTCTCATATCATATATCAATCTGCGCTTATTGTCAATCATTATTTCTAATTTTAAAGAAAAGGAACGGATTGGATTACTGTTCAGACCGTGCCGTGCACCCCGCTGCACGGCATCGGAGCCAATGAAGTCAAATCCCTCCCAGCTGATTATAGATAAAACGGGCATCTTCTACATGATAGGGATCGGTCTCATGGTTTCCTTCGGCTCCTGCCGTAACCAGAATATATTCTCTGCCATTGATATTAGCCAGACTTGCCAGACAAAGCCCTGCCTCATCCGTAAAACCTGTTTTTCCTCCCTCTATCTCCCCTCCATTGATTGCTTCCTGTTCCACGAACTGTGCCAGGGTACTGTAAAAGGTGATTCCCTCCGGATGCAGATTCGTTTCCGGTATGGAATGTACAAAAGATGTAAACACGGTACGGAAGTCTACATTTTCTAGAGCATATTCCAGCAATATTGCGATATCTTTAACCGTGGAATAATGATCTGCATCATGCAATCCGGTTGTATTGTTAAAATGCGTACCGGTCATCCCATATCCGGATGCCTTCTGATTCATCATTTCCACAAAAGCCGATTCACTTCCTGCGGCGAAGTCAGCCAAACCCATAGAACATTCCGCCCCGGATGGCAGCAATGCCCCGTAGACCAGATCTCTTGCTAAAACTTCTTCTCCCGGGAGAAATCCCGCCATAGATGCCCCTTCTTCATATAATGCATCAAACTTGTCCGGCTGCAGTGTCACTTTCTGATCCAGATCTCCTATGGCTTCAATCGCTGTTATTGCTGTCATAATCTTAGTAAGGGAAGCAGGATAAATTCTCCTGTCACTTTGTTTTTCAAACAATATATTCCTGCTCTTTACGTCAACCAGAATCGCAGCAGCACTGTAGAGCCTGTCTCCATCAATATCTAATCCCGTTTCCTCATTGCTGCTGGTCAGCTGTATGGTGTCCGGTGTATATGCGGCTCTGCCGCTGTCCGCCCCGCTCTCAACACTGCTCTCAGCCCGGTTCTCCGTTAATTTTTTTACTCCAAATGCACTTACCAATATAAGCACCGCCATACAAAAAATCTGCAGGCCATAGCGCCTTCTTCTCCTACGTTTTCTCATGAATTGCACCTCCATTTTCTTCTTGCTTTTATGGTAACAGCAAGCTTCAAAAAGTGTGTAAATCCAGACTTAGGACTCTATTAACATTTCCCTGAATCTTCCTTTGCATTTTTATCTGCACTTCAGAATTCCTACACAGCATTATAAGTAAAATTTAAGAATTATCTCTTTCAGGATAAACAATTCTATAAAAATAAGAACATCATACAAAGATTCTTCCCGGCATTGCCAAGATATTACTTTGTATCAATGTTCTTGTTTTCATTTTTCCGCAGCTGATAACGGCAATTCAACCGAGAAAGTCGTATAATTCTCATCACTCTCCCCATATATTTTGCCTCCGTGTGCCAGCACAATTTCTTTGGCGATGGCAAGCCCCAGACCTGCACCTCCCGTATTGCTGGATCTGGCTGAGTCCAAACGGTAAAACTGTTCGAATATTTTCATGAGCATTTCATAAGGAATCCGGTTTCCCCGGTTGCGAAACGTAATCAGAACATGGCTCTCTATTCTTTCTGCTTTAATTTCTATGATTGTATTTTCATAACTGTAAGCAATTGCATTCTTTAAAATATTGTTAAACACCCTTGCCAGTTTATTGGGATCTCCCTGTATTAACAGGGTTTCATCCGCAAATACCTGCGCACGCTTATTCTGCTCCATTAAGACAGGATAAAATTCCTCCGCCATCTGCATCAGCATATATGCCAGATGGATTTCTTCCTTCTCCAGTTCAATGGACTGCATATTAAACCGGGTCACATCAAACAATTCATTAATCAGCTGTTCCAGCCGGTATGCCTTTTCTAACGTAATCTCCATATACTTGGCACGCTGTTCCGGAGGCATATCCGGTAATTCCAGCATCAGGTTCATATAACCGATTACTGAGGTAAGCGGAGTCTTAATATCATGCGCCAAATATACCACAAGTGAATTCTTTCTCTGCTCTGCCTGAAATACGTCATCTGCCCGTTTTTTTAAAGTCCCTTTGACCTGATTCATTTCTGCTTCCATAAAATCCAGCTCCGGTGACAGCCGAATAGGTTCTTCGGATTCCTGCAGCAGCTTTTTCATACCCTGTCGGATTTCATCAAAATAGCGTGTAAATTTCAAGAGGGCAATGTAAAATATGATCAACAATAATATAATAAATCCACCCATCATCAGATAATCCTTTGTATTGCGGAACACTTTCTGATAGATGTTCACAGCCTCCGTATAATCCAGGTCAAACCTGTTCTGACACCAGGCAACAAAACCTTCTGCAAATGGTCCCTGCAAGATGCCGTCTATGACCATATACTGCAGACAGGCGCCTATTAAGATTGCAAATATTGCCACTATCACAACCTGCTTTACAATCTTTCTTTTCAGCCTTCCAAACTCATTTTTCAATTCGATATCCAACTCCCCACACCGTCTTAATATATCTTGGATTCTCGGCGGAATCTTGCATCTTTTCCCTCAGATGCCTGATATGCACCATAATTGTATTGTTACTGTTGGAAAAATATTTATCTCCCCAGACTTCCTGGAACAGCTTATCTGCGCTGACCACCTTCCCCTTGTTTTCACATAGTATCCAGAGGATGGAAAACTCAGTAGGAGTCAGGGAAATCGGCTTTTCATTCAGGATGCATTCCCTGGTGCTTTTATTCAGCTCCAGTCCGGAAACAATCAGCATATTATCCTGACTTTCATAACTTCCCTGATTATAGCGCGTAAACCTGCGAAGCTGGGCTTTTACCCTGGCTACCAGTTCCAATGGCCGGAAGGGCTTTGTCATATAGTCATCTGCCCCTAAGGTCAGTCCCGTAATTTTATCAATCTCATCTTCTTTTGCAGTTAGCATGATAACCGGATAGTTATGCTTTTCACGGATCTTTCTGCAGATTCCAAAACCATCTCCATCGGGCAGCATCACATCCAGTATTGCCAGATCAATATTTCCTGATTCAATACATTCCAGTGCATCTTTTGCTGAGTAAAACTTGTAAACATTGAAATTCTCATTCTTTAAGTAGACCTCTACCAGATCTGCAATTTCTCTTTCATCATCCACAACTAAAATATTCTCTGACATATATCCCCATCATCCTTCTGCTTAGAATCGAATAGCCTGGACATTGAAGTCTAGGCTATCATTATTCTAGCAAAGAATCAGTTTGAATATCTTAATATTCTAACAGGATAATTCTTAAAATAAATTAAGAATCCCTGAGCATATATAAAGCTGTTTAATCAGAATATTCTTATCACTATCTTTAAGGCAAATCAGGTTTATAAATACTGTAAATCTTATACCCTGGCAGTATGTTGAAATAAACTTTATTATCCATTATTTTGAGACTTTCCATTTCTCTTTTTACAGGAGCAGAATAATTCGCCTCATAGAGTGTTACGGTTTTCAATAAACTGCTCATTGAGGAACCATTACAGGTATAGATATTGATTGCTGACGGATTGTCCGGCGTTTTACCCCCTCCGTAAAGCATATACCATTTATCTTCCTTTATCACATCCATTCCCTGGAAAACGCGATCAGGACTTGGATCATTGCTATCCGGATATTTAAACCTTGCTTTCGTTTTGAGACTGACATCGCTCAATTTAAAGCTATAGTCTTTTCGACTACCACTTACTTTCTTCGCATATTTACTGATGCTCGTATTTAATTTATTCAGAGAATATACACTGTAGTAGCTCCCGTCTCCTTTCAGCCTTATCCAAAAAAATATACGGTCACCATAGATCGCGACAGCTGTTCGCCACACTAAACCTCCATTGACTAATGGTGCATGAGAACTTTGCGCATACAGCAAATCTTTTAATACAATCTCTTCCTTGGGCATGATAGTCCCGTCTGCTTTTTTAACGCTTTCGTCATAAATCACGCGGGAAATCGTAGTTGACCATTTATTACTTTCTGATTTTTCATAAGCACTGCCAAGCCAGGCATATACCTGCTCCCCATTTCTCGTTATTTCTAAGGATTCTCCATGTCCATAACCATTTAATATCATCACACTTTTTTTATTTGCCGTATTACCCACTATCTCGCATTTACTAAGATAAGTCGTCATACCTATAGCCTGTGTCGTATAGATAATATTCTTATCAACAGGGTCAAAAGCTATCGATTGAATTGCTGGATTCTTGTCTCCAATCTTTAACCCTTTAATGCTAAATTCTTCTTTGGGAATCCCCCTTGTCTGGATAATTTTAAACATATTTTCATCCATATTTACATTAGCATCAAGAAATTCTTTTTTTTCTTCCATATCATTTTCTCCTTTTTAAGTTAGTTCACTTTGCTTCTCACTGAATTATAGATTTTATTATAGACATCCTTCGGGTAATGGAGTCCATCAGATGTAGTAAACGTGCTATCCTGCATCAGTTCTTTATAAATATCAAGATACTGATAGTTTCCACTCTTACTGCCTGCCTTCAGCAAAGAATTTAATGATTGGATTTTTGTATTCGTGATTACGTTATGCCCTTCTTTTGCCACCGGATTAACGGACATGACATAAAATCTGGTTCCCTTGGGTTTGTATGTGCCAATTAATGAAGCGTACAACTTCAGGTAATTATCGGCAATCTTATTAATATCCTCTGAAACACTAAAATCATTAACTCCCCAGTTAAATATAACGTTCACATTAGGATTTTTATCCAGTTCTTTTCTTAACTGATTAACACCTGTTGTAGAAAACCATGCATAACTTTCTCTTCCTTTTGCAATAAACATATTGTCTTTACAATAATATACATGTCCATAATCATGATAAACCTGACCTCCAATACTGGACATCATACCCACTGTTCGTGAATCTCCCAAAAAGATACATTTTATCTTAGGTGGGCTGGATAACTTATTTACCGGTAAACCATCTGCTCCAACTTTGATTCCTGCAATTGTTTTATTTGTTACCATAATGCCATCGGAATTCAGATATTTGCCATCTATCCATTCCCTGACAACCATTACTCCTTTAAACCCGGTATACTCCCCTGTTTGGTCAAAATAATATCTGTTGCCTCCTATGGTTTGCCATCCATACTGTCTCTGACCTTTTGCATTAAAATAATAATAACGTTTTGCTACCAATTGCAGACCAACCTGCATAGAGCCAGTTGATTTGCTCAAATAGTAACGGTAAGTTTTTCCATCAGTATCTTTTATATCTGCCCATCCTGTCAGGAGAACACCTTTATTGCTTCCATTTGTATCAAGATAATATTTAAATCCCTTATAAGATTTCCAGCCAGTTTCAATATATCCTCCGGCATCAAAGCTATATACTTTATTATCAATTTTGTACCACCCGTTTTTGATATACTTACCATCATTCTTCTTAAATGCCCTTCCTTTTTTTAGATCCTTCCAGACACCATCAGAACTTTTAACCACAACTGCATTACCAATCACATCATATCCTTTTTCCACAGCCTCTGCCTTTATACCGAAACCCATCGCTGCACAAAAACAAACTGCCATTATAAATATTGCTGCCTTTTTTAATTTTTTCATAATTACTTTTCCTTCCTATTGTCTATTTTTCTATTCCTTCTCCATACATTATGTGTTTTTACAATTCACCTCCTGATATATTTTTTATAATGATAGCCAAACCATTTTAGAACATATGTTCTTATATGGTATATACCAATCATATTCCCTATTCCATGTTTTGTCAATAAAAAATATTCTTAATCTCGTATTTTTTTATTATTCACATTTTACAGATACAAAAAAGAGAAGTAAATCCGTTCTCATATAAAAAAGAACGAATAACACTTCTCTCAAAAATTATCTGTAACAAAATTCACTTTCGTGTTGTATGAATATCCTGTCTGATTTTATATTCCCATTACCTGCTGCCTTAAAACTTCTCCGCAACTTCCCCACGCTTCTTATAAATACTTCCGCCATGCACTACCCCACGCACTGAAGACAGCGGATAAATATTGGTATTACTGCCAACTACCGTGCCCGGATTCAGGACAGAACCACATCCAACCTCAACATTGTCACCCAGCATTGCGCCAAATTTTTTAAGACCGGTGGTAATCTTTTGGTCTTTGTCTTTTACTACTACCAGGGTTTTATCTGATTTCACATTTGATGTAATGGAACCTGCTCCCATATGAGATTTGTATCCCAGAATGGAATCTCCTACGTAATTGTAGTGGGGAACCTGGACTTTGTTAAATAATACCACGTTTTTCAGTTCGGTTGAGTTTCCTACAACAGCACCTTCCCCAACGATAGCATTGCCTCTGATAAATGCACAGTGGCGAACTTCTGCATCTTTGCCGATGATTGCCGGTCCGTTAATGAAGGCGGTAGGAGCTACATTTGCTGATTTAGCCACCCATACATTTTCGCCGCGTTTTTCATATTCTTCTTCACTCAGGGATTTCCCAAGTTCCAGAATAAAGCTACTGATCTTCGGAAGAACTTCCCATGGGTATTCCGCTCCCGAAAACAGATCTTTTGCAATGGTTTCCTCCAGGTTATAAAGGTTTTTGATCTTACATGTTTCCATTATTTTTGACTTCCTTTCTTATAAAATTGTGCTGCTGCATCAAAATACTGACGCAGTGCATATTGATAGTTGGTTTTTAATACTCCATCGGTTCTGGACCTAATAAAATGATCCAGTTTTGTCATATATTCTTCTGGTGTAATCTCCCCTTCCGCCACGTAATTCAGGCCCTTTTCCCAGCTGGCGGTCAATTCCGGATTCAGCAGGGAACGGATGGAGGCATTTACCACATCAAATATCATCTCACCCAGCAATGAAGGGGTCAATATCTGTGTTTTCTTATTTAGCGCGATATATTTATTCCCGATGAGTTTTTTCAGTATCTCTGCCCTGGTGGCACTGGTTCCGATTCCGCTGCCCTTAATCTGGGAACGGAGTTCTTCATCTTCGATCAGCTGCCCCGCATTCTCCATTGCCAGAATGATGGAACCGGAGTTGTAGCGTTTGGGCGGTGAGGTTTCACCTTCTTTGATCTGCAGCTTATCCACATTTAATACCGCACCCTTTTTCAGATCCTTTAATGCATCCAGCATGGCGGTATCGCATTTTGTGTCATCCTCCTGGTTTCCAGTGGGTTCATCGGTCTTTTTCTTGCTGAAAGAATTCTCGATTACTTTCAGATATCCTTCAGAAATCAGCACTTTAAAACTGGAAAAAAACTTTTCTCCCTGCATTTTTGTAGTCAGGTTGATTTTCTGATATACTGCAGGTGGATAAAAAATACTTAAAAACCTTCTGACGATGGTCTCGTACACATTTACCGCATTACTGTTCAGGGAACGAAGGGCACTGATTCCCTGTCCGGTTGGAACGATTGCGTAATGGTCCGTAATCTGTTTATCATTTACATATCTTGTCTTTGCTATATTTTTATAGCTGGTGCCGCTAAGAATCTCTTCCGCATACTCTTTCATCATAGGTATGTTCCGCAGTCCGCCGATATTTTTATGGATCTCCTTGGCAACTGCCGTTGACAATACTCTGGCATCCGTTCTCGGATAGGTTACCAGCTTCTTTTCGTATAATTCCTGAACGACACGAAGCGTTTCATCCGGGCTTATTTTAAACAGTTTGGCACATTCATTCTGAAGCTCTGCCAGGTTAAACAGCAGGGGCGGATTTTTATTTTCCTTTTTCTTCTCTACTGCATCTGCCACGGCAGTTAATGGCGGATCCACACTGAGTTCATCTATTAATACCTGGGCATCTTTTTTCTCTTTGAACCCATTTTCCTTGTATAGTTTTGGAGACAGGTAATATTTAGAGCCTTCTACGGCACGAAATTCCCCGTCAAATACTTTACCATTATAATTTATGGTATTCAGCACACGATAGAACGGGGTTTTCACAAAATCTCTGATTTCCCGCTCCCGCCTCACAATCATTCCCAGTACACAGGTCATTACCCTGCCCACTGATACCACCGTATATTTTGTATGTAAATAATTGGAAATAGCATTCCCGTATTTAAGGGACAGAAGCCTGGAAAAATTAATTCCCATCAAATAATCTTCTTTTGCTCTTAAATAGGCTGCTTCTGACAAATTGTCATATGCAGATAAATCTTTCGCTGTCTCAATTCCCCTTAGTATTTCTTCTTCTGTCTGGGAATCGATCCAGACTCTTTTTCTGACCTTGCCTTTTACATTTGCCTTCTGCTCCACCAGACGATAGATATATTCCCCTTCCCGCCCGGAGTCGGTGCAGACGTAAATGGTATCAACATCTTCCCGGTTCAAAAGCCCGCTTACAATTTTAAATTGTTTTGTTACGGACGGTATGACCTCGTACAGGAATTCCTCCGGAAGAAAGGGCAGCGTATCCAGACTCCACCTCTTGAATTTCACATCGTACACTTCCGGGTAACTCATGGTTACCAAATGACCAACACACCAGGTTACCACCGCCGTATCACCCTCCAGATAGCCCTCATGCCTGGATGTTTTTAACTTCAGTGCTTTGGCAAATTCCTGGGCTACACTGGGTTTTTCTGCAATATATAAAGCTTTTGACATCTATAAATCCTCATTCCCCGTTTACAGGGGCAAATCTCTCTTTTCAAATATTTTTATTCCTATAAAATACATTGCCCAGCCGGCAACAATCAGGGCTGGAAGCATCCACAGGATATTGACATTGATCCTCAGAATATATTCCATATGGAACAGCGAAAAAAAGGTGGCGTATTTCAGCACCTCCAGCCGCTCATCCATATCCGCTACTATATGAACCATATAAAAAAACGCAATGATAATGCTGGAGATGAGCCATGCCTTCCCGGCAGATCTGCAGATACAGGACGCTAAAAAACAAATTCCACTGACAAAAATATGAAGGCAGAGCGCCCCCAGATTCAATAACAGAAAAGATGTGATATCACAATTTTCCACGAATTGATACAAACCGCCCGCCACTCCGAGAACTGAAGTGAAAACAAACATCAGTACCAGGTATGTCAGCAATGTTAATGCCTGCGTACATAAAAGTCTCGATCTGCTGGTAGGCGTCGCCAGATAATATGCCATTGTTCCCCGGTCCACCAGTTGTGTCACCAAACGTCCTGCCATTATAATACTGTATACGGAAGGAACAATGAAAAAGGTAAATTCACTAAAATAAGATGCTAAAAATCCTGCTGAAGTATGCCCCAGGGTATGCAGCCCCATGGCTGCCAGCATCCCGGACAGAAGCAGACCCAAAAATGCCAGAAAAATCACACAATTTGACTTTATATTCTGTTTTAATAATGGAAAACTAAACATGCAGCTGACCTCCGTAAAAATGTGGAAAGATCTCTTCCAAACTTTGGACTGTCATTTCCAGATTTGTGACTTTATAGTCATTGAGCGTATGAATCAGAGACATCATCTCGCCTTTCACATTTACAATGATCTGCTTCTCTTTTATCTGAATTACCTCATATGGCTCTTTCATAAACCGAAACACTTCCTGCTGGTCGGCAAATTTAATAATATAATTTTTTCTCTGGTCTGCCCTCAGACCTTCGATATCGCTGATGTTCACCAGGTTCCCATCCCGGATCATTCCCACGCGGTCACAAACTCTGTCCACTTCATCAAATACCTGAGAGGTCATAAAAATGGTCTTCCCTTTTTCCTTTTCCTCCAGCATCAGCTCAATGAACCGTTCCTGCATCAGCGGCTCCAGCCCCACTGCCGGCTCATCCAGAACCAGCATTTTCGGATCATGCATAAATGCACTGATAATCTGGACTTTTTTCCGGTTTTCTTTGGACATAAACCGTATCTTTTCGTCCATATCAAGTTCGAACCGGTCCACCAGTTCAAATGCCCGCTCGAGATTCTTCATTCCCCGCATGGCACCCATCAGCCGTAAAAATTTATTGCCTGTCATTTCCTTAGGAAGCCCCCCATTACCCGGCAGATAACCAATAAAACTCTGGATATTATCGGACCATTTATAGGTATCCTTCCCATTTATCACGCATTTCCCCTTCATCGGAGCTATAAATCCCATTAAAAGACGGATCGCTGTTGTTTTACCGGAACCTGCCGGTCCGAGCAGGGCAAAAACCTCTTCATCTTCTACTTCCAGCGATAAATCAAATACTCCTTTTGTTTTCCCGAATTCTTTCGTTACATTCTTTATCCTAATCATTTATATCCCATTCTTTAACCCTTTTCGCTTTGAAACGTATTTGAATATTACCTGCTTTGTAAATTGCAGCATAAAGACAGGCGATTTAAATTATTAAACAGGTTCAAGAGCGTGTTTTAAAATTGCTTTCTGGCAGCTGTGCGTCACACTTTGTGGGAGATTTGTCCCGGATGAAGGGCGCGTAGCGGGCTACGTAACCTGAATTCGGGGCAAATATGCCGCTAAGTGGGGCGTGCAGATGGCGGGAATGAATTTTCAAACACGCTCTAAGCCTGTTATTAATTGTAAGATATAATCCGTTAAAAAACAAGTGTATTTTGTCGTCTTTTATCACTCCCATGCCATTACAGCAAAAAAACAGCATTTAGAAGTATCCCCTTTTAAATGCTGTTTATTATTTTTCGCTTATTTCATCTGTTTATTTTGCCGTAATATATCCCTGGGCTTTCAGTAACTCAGCGCAAAGTACTGCTCCGCCTGCTGCTCCGCGGACTGTATTGTGGGATAATCCCACGAATTTATAATCATATACGGTGTCTTCTCTCAGTCTTCCAACAGAGATACCCATGCCGTTTTCAAAATCTACATCTGCAGTTACCTGAGGGCGGTTATCTTCTTCCAGATACTGGATGAACTGCTTTGGTGCACTTGGAAGTTCCAAATCCTGAGGCAGACCTTTGAAGTTCACTAATTTTTCAATTAACTGCTCTTTTGTCGGCTGCTTTTTAAATTTAACAAATACAGCCGCCGTATGTCCGTTTAAAACCGGAACACGGATACACTGACAGGTAATCACTGGTGAAGATGCTTTTTTGATAACGCCGTCTTCAATATTTCCCCAGAGTCTTAATGGTTCCTGCTCGCTTTTTTCTTCTTCGCCGCCGATATACGGAATGATGTTTTCTACCATTTCCGGCCAGTCTTTAAAGGTTTTTCCTGCACCTGATATTGCCTGATAAGTCGTAGCTACCACTTCGTATGGCTCAAACTCTTTCCATGCTGTAAGTACCGGTGCGTAACTCTGGATCGAACAGTTTGGTTTTACTGCTACGAAACCTCTTGTTGTTCCAAGACGTTCTTTCTGGAATTTGATTACCTCAAAATGCTCCGGATTGATTTCCGGTACTACCATTGGTACATCCGGTGTCCATCTGTGTGCACTGTTGTTCGATACAACCGGAGTTTCTGTTTTTGCATAAGCTTCTTCGATGGCTTTAATCTCATCTTTGCTCATATCTACAGCAGAAAATACAAAGTCTACGCCAGATGCCACTTTTTCTACTTCATTTACATTCATTACAACAATATTTTTCACTGCTTCCGGCATCGGTGTGGTCATTTTCCATCTTCCGCCAACTGCTTCTTCATAAGTTTTCCCAGCACTTCTTGGGCTTGCAGCAAGGGTTACGACTTCAAACCATGGGTGATTTTCCAATAATGAAATAAATCTCTGTCCTACCATACCGGTAGCGCCTAATACGCCTACTTTTAATTTCTGACTCATTTTAACATTCTCCTCACACAAATTATTCTTCGAAAATACATGCTTCCGGTATTTTCCCGGCAGAATATATTTCTTAAAATCAAGGGGCAAACGGACATTGCAGCAGATCGTGTTTTTCTACCGCGTACATTTGTCTTTCCTTTGAACAATAGTATACCATTTTTCCCGAAAATGCAAGTACTTTTTTAATTTTTCAGCAAATATTCTTTTTCCAGGGCGATGACTTTCTTCATCGCTTCCTCAGATGGAGCGCCAATTGTCATTCTCTTTTCCACGCAGGTTTTCATGCTGATTGCTTCATAGATATCCTCTTCAAAAACAGGGCTGATCTCTTTATATTCCGAAAGGCTCATATCATCCAGGGCGATATTTTTCTCTATACAGTAGAGCACCAGGCGACCTACAATACCATGGGCGTCACGGAAAGGCACTCCATGATTTACCAGATAATCTGCTGCATCCGTAGCATTGGTAAACCCATTTTTTGCACTGTTTTCCATTACTTCTTTGTTAAAGCGCATGGTCGCAGCCATACCCGTAAATAATGCGATACAGCCTTTTACAGTATCAATTGCATCAAAGGTAAGCTCTTTATCTTCCTGCATATCTTTATTATATGCGAGAGGTATTCCTTTCATTGTGGTCAGGATGGACATTAACGCACCATAAACACGACCGGTTTTTCCACGGACAAGTTCTGCGATATCCGGATTCTTTTTCTGAGGCATAATACTGCTTCCGGTACTGTAGGCGTCATCCAGTTCCACAAACTGATATTCATTGGAATTCCAGATGATAATTTCTTCTGAAAAACGGCTCAGATGCATCATGATGGTAGACATGGCGGATAATAATTCAATTACATAGTCCCTGTCAGCCACAGAATCCATGCTGTTTAAAGTTGGTCCGTCAAATTCCAGCAGTTCAGCCGTATACTCACGATCCAGCGGGTAGGTGGTGCCAGCAAGTGCACCGGAGCCCAATGGACAGTAATTCATCCTCTTATATATGTCAAATAACCTTAAACGGTCTCTTTTGAACATTTCAAAATAAGCCCCTACATGATGCGCCAGAGTGATGGGCTGTGCTTTTTGTAAATGGGTAAATCCCGGCATATAGGTTCCGGTATTTTCTTCCATGATGGTAAGCAGTGTGGTTAAAAGTTTCTTCAGCAATGCATCCATCTCTAAAATCTCATCTCTGGTATAGAGTTTCATATCCAGTGCAACCTGGTCATTACGGCTTCTTCCTGTATGAAGTTTCTTCCCTGCATCTCCAATACGGTCAATCAGGTTTGCTTCAACAAAACTGTGAATATCTTCATACTGGTCCGTAATTTCCAGGGTTCCGTTTTCCACATCAGCCAGGATTCCGTTTAATCCTTCGATGATTTCTTCCTTTTCATCCTGCGTCAGAATTCCCTGTTTTGCCAGCATTGTCACATGCGCTTTGCTTCCTTCGATATCCTGTTTGTAAAATTTCCGGTCAAAGGAAATTGATGCATTAAAGTTATACACTAACTGATCTGTTTCTTTGGTGAAGCGTCCGCCCCATAACTGTGCCATAATATTTTCCTCATTTCTTTTCATTTTGTCTTTCGTCCGCATAAATCTGCGGTATTCGCCTGTATAATCCATATAAGTCTACCATAAATTCTATATTTATACAATATTTTTGATTGTATATTCACTAGGATATTCATTAGGAGCAAAAGCATTCTGCAGGCGTAGCGGGTTACATCAAAGAATGCTTCTGCTACCCAAGCCACTTCCCATGCTTACACTTCGTATATGGTCGTGGCTTGATTCAAGGTTTGCCTGCCTTGCGTATAAACCACAATCAGAAAGACGTATTTGTCAACCTTTGAAAATTTTTCTACTCACTTCCTCTTGGCGGAGAGTACAATAAAAGATGAATGCATTGATTTTACAGGCTTTCATCGTGCTTTTCTTCTTATATTTCAAATTTGACTTTTTTATTGTTTCATGCTATTCTATGTACATAAAAGGAACAATCGCCAAAAGTGGTTGACCTAATGTTATGTTATGAAAACACCCTAACTGGTCAAAGTAGAGGGTGTTTTCTCTTTATTTTACTGACTAACCAAATAAATGTAGGTCAGTAATGCTATGATAAACATTCCAAAAGACATCAAATCTTTGAAATCAAATGGTTTTTTCTTCATCAGCATCACCTCCCATCTATGTAAGATGAAAGGTCAACACACCCTGTACACGAATTGTTCCTTTCCAAATTTTACCACAATAACTGTCAACTCTCAACACCTTACCCTGCAAAACCAGATAAATTTTTCCATTTTTCCATTTATTCCAGTACTTAAGTATTAGATCTTTCTTTTTTGGAAAAAATACAGCCACAGTAATCCTGCCGGTAAAGTCCGTACTCACCGGACAGTGCAATGGATCTTTGATATCCATTTTTCTTCTTAAAATCGGATACCAGATAGGGAACCTGTATCTGAGTCCCAAGACGTTCTCCGATTTCGTTCAGTTTCACTGCATTTTTTAAAGGACTGATGGACAAGGTTGTGGTGAAATAATCAAACCCCTGTTCTTTTGCAAGCCGTGCCGTCTCCTTAAGCCGCAGTTCATAACAGGCATAACAGCGTTCTCCGCCCTCTCTGATCTTTTCAAGTCCTTTGACTGCACTGTAAAATTCTTCCTGCTCATAGTGACCTTCCCAAAACCCGATCGGATGCTTTGAAGGAATGTCTTGGATAAAATGCTGCTGTTCCTGTACTCTTTTCTCATATTCCTGCTGTGGATAGATGTTCGGATTGTAATAAAATACCGTAATTTTAAAATACCGGGAAAGATATTCCAGGACATAACTGCTGCAAGGAGCACAGCAGCTGTGAAGCAGCAGCGTGGGTGTTTTTCCCTCTTTTTGAACCTTGTCTATAACAAGGTCCAGTTCCTTTTGGTAATTGCGTTTTTTCTCTTCTCTTGCCATTGCTGTAATTTCTTTTACGAATGCCGTTTTCGCGAGAGTATATCCGTCCCTGTCGTGTTCGTATTCTGTTCTCAGTCTTTCCTTTAGCTCTGCATACTTCGCCGCAGCATCGGAATGAATCCGAAGGTAATCCCGAAAATAGATCTCATCCCAATCCCCCTGGTAGCGTATATGCAGATGATACACTTCCGTTTCAAAGCCCAGAGGCGTATAGCCTTTTTGGAACATCATGTGCGGTGCCGGTTTGTGGGGCTGTCGCGCATATATATATCCGATTGCCTCCAGATTCTGTATGAGTAAATTCAGATCACATTCTTTTTTTATTTCCAGTAAGATATCCACGGTAGGCTTGGCACGCAGACCATAGACAGAAGTACTTCCGATATGATGGATCCTGACTGCATACTCTCTGTTTACCGCATCCAGAATCATTTCCTGTTCTTTTTGATACCAGTTTTGCCACTGGGGATTATAATCTTCCAAAACTATAGGAAATAACTCCCATAGCTCTTCATTTGTCATTTCCTGAAGACTTTTCATAGACTCTCCTCTTCTCCGGACTTTAATATTACCGGGGTTCTAACGCTGTTATTTTAACTTAACAGTTCTTCTGGAAGAACCATATGTAATAATCCGGCTTCCCTGCTTTTTCAAAACGGAAATATTATGCTTCACCGCCGGAAAATCACGAAGCCAGGAAGGTGCATCAATAAATGTTACTCGGGGTCTCACTGCCTTAAAAAACCGTTCCCGCTTATTATTATTACCATGGTGGGGAGCCTGCAGGTAGTTTGATCTAAGCTTCTTGCCGTACTTCTTCACCAGCATATTCGCCCGTCTGGAGTTAATGTCCCCGGTAAATATCATACTTTTTCCATTGTAGGAAGCCTTGAACACGAGGGAAGAATCATTGCAGATATCCTTGCTGGTTTTCTGTAACCTGCCATCATAGGAACTGAAGAACTGTAGGCTGAGTCCGGAAATATCTATCGTATCTCCACCTTTTATATACTGAAGATTTGCTGCACCGGACATAATGCCGTTGAATTCTTCAAAAATGCTGTATTCGTCCCACTCCTGGGCATATTTCTGGTAAACCGCCGGATTAATATTAGGAGCCAGCACCTTCCGAATCCGGATTCCCTGGGGATTGGAAACAATTGCATTAAAGGCACCCACGTGATCCGGATGGGGATGGGTGATAATCCACAGGTCTACATTGCTGCCAAGCTTTTGAATGGCACTGCGTACCCGGGCTTCATTTTGTTTCCAGCCACCGTCTATAACGATTAATTTTCCTTTACGGTTGCTTATAGTATAGAACATGGACTGGCTTCCATCGCTGTCACTGCCGTACTGCTGAACAGTCCATGCATATTTATCAGACGGTTTTCTGCCGGGTCTGCGCCCGTTTCCCCTGCCAGCGGCTGCAGCGGTGACCGAAAAAGAGCCTAATAATACCAATAGTAGCACAATAAATATTTGTTTGTTATATTTCATTCATCATCTCTGCTTTCCAAAGCATGTCTAAAATTCGTAAAGCATTTGTGCCTGGAATACCTGTACCCCAAACACTTATACCTGGATTTCTCATTGGGTTTGCTCTTATCATTTTAAACAGGCTCTAATATGGTTATGGCGATATGGAATACTTCCATTCCATTCATCAATTACCGGTTTATTGATTTGGCAATTATAACATTATTCCCTGTAAAGGGCAAGAAAGGGGGAAAGTTTTAAGACCGTTTTAAGAAAACCATAATAATGAGTTTTATGGTATGTAACGTGAAGGCGCTCAGACAGTCAATGTACTGTATATACACATGCCCCTTATTATGATAAACTAAAATACAACAACAATTTTAAACACAATCCTGGAGGAACTATTTTATGGAAATGAAAAAGAATCATACGGATAATTACGAACTGGTCTATGAACATGACCGCCTGATATTTCTGGACATGGATTTTAAAAGCCTTGCACTTAGAACCGGGATTTCCTTTTCCGGTGACGGACAATACCTGCTGCTGCCGGTTCTGGACAAATGCTATATGGTCAGTACCTCAGACGGAAGCATTTTTGACCAGGCACACCCGGATGAGGAAGTTCCGGTGCATACCCGTTTGCTGCTGATCCACTATTTGATTTATGCCAAAGATACTGCTGCCGTGACTGGCGAGGAAATTCCCTTCCATTCTATCCGCGGCGTCAGCCATTTTGAAGCTGCTTTTATCCGTGAGACCATACCGCCTCTGAAAAAAGCATTTGAAGGGCATACTGACCGGTTTATACAGGCAGGAAAAGCACTTCACGGCACCATATGCACCTATGGGGATGCATCGGTACGCCTGCAGCTTTTTCCCCTGATCGCCATTACTTATATTCTCTGGGAGGGAGATGATGAATTTCCCATGAACATCAATGTGCTGTTTGATAAAGGAATTACAGACTGTACCCACCCTGAGGATGTGCCAGTCCTGGGTTCTTATGGTGCAAAACAATTGATAGAGGCTTCGCTTTCCATAGAGCATGTTTAGATTTTATTTGTGACAAATTACTCATAAACTGTGACACACTTCTGCCAGAGCAAATTTGGAAGCAGGCTCTGGAATTCCTGAACATTTCGCCGGCATTTTCATACACTATGATATAACAATATAGGAGGTACGAAATGCAGACCTTATTAGAACTAAAAGACGTGAACTTTTCCTATCATAGTGTAAGCGGAGAAACTTATGCTTTATCTGATATCTCCTTTCAGGTGAATGACGGCGAATTCATCGCAATTGTCGGTCCCAGCGGATGCGGCAAATCTACTCTGCTTTCCTTAATCAGCGGACTCTTAAAGCCAGAATCCGGTTCCATTCTCCTAAATGGGAAAGATGTAAAAGAAGCTCATACAAATATAGGCTATATGCTCCAAAAAGACCATTTGTTTGAATGGCGTACTATTTACCGCAATGTTCTCCTGGGTCTGGAGATTCAGAAAAAAATTACAGAGGAAAGCAAAGCATTGGTTGACCAGATGCTGAAAGATTATGGATTATACAAATTCAAGGATAAAAAGCCTTCCGAACTGTCCGGCGGAATGCGTCAGCGTGCAGCGCTGATCCGTACCCTTGCACTGCAGCCGGAACTTTTGCTTTTAGATGAACCTTTTTCCGCTCTTGATTATCAGACACGCCTTTCCGTATGTGACGATATTTCTTCTATTCTGAAGAAAGCCCATAAGACCGCTATTCTGGTTACCCATGACCTGTCGGAAGCCATCAGCGTTGCAGACCGCATTATCGTTCTCACCAAACGGCCGGCTAAGATCAAAAGCATTGTACCGGTTCATATGAGTATTGAAGACCGCACCCCAATGAAATCCCGAAACGCTCCTGAATTCAAAGATTATTTTAACCAAATCTGGAAGGAGCTGAATGTAAATGAATAACGCTTCTGCCAATCAAAAAGAATATTTAAAGAAACGGCTTCATCACAAACGCATGGTAACCATCATGCGGATTCTTATTTTAGTACTGTTTATTGCGCTTTGGGAAATCACTGCAAGACTTGGCATCATAGACAGCTTTATTTTCAGCAGCCCATCACGGGTATTAAATACCTTTATCTCCATGGTTCAGGATAAAACAATCTTTCTCCATGTTGGTGTTACGTTAGCAGAGACACTGATCAGCTTCGCTTTAGTGGTTCTGCTGGGAATCGCAACTGCCGTACTGTTATGGCTCAGCAAAAAACTTTCTGAAATATTAGAACCCTACCTGGTCGTATTAAACAGCCTTCCAAAATCAGCGCTGGCTCCACTTTTAATCGTATGGCTGGGTGCAAATATGAAAACAATTATTGTAGCCGGAATTTCCGTGGCAATCTTCGGTACAATATTAAATCTATATACCGGATTCAAAGAAGTATCTCCGGATAAAATTAAACTGATTTACACTTTGCAGGGCACGAAAAAAGACGTCCTGCTGCGTGTCGTTCTTCCAAGCACCATTCCTACCATTATCAGCGTCATGAAGGTAAATATCGGTCTTGCCCTGGTTGGTGTGGTAATCGGTGAATTTATTGGTTCTAAGCAGGGACTTGGCTATCTGATCATATATGGCAGCCAGGTTTTTAAGTTGGATTGGGTTATCATGAGCATTGTAATACTTTGCATTATCGCCATGGGACTTTATAAGATTATTAACTTTGTAGAGAAGTCTTATTTGAAAAACTTATAGTAAATATATACCCCCCTCGGATATGAGGAGGGATACATATTCTAATTTCACTTCTAAAATCAAAGATTTATCCAACGGCACTAGTTTTCCTATTCCTGTTTTTCCTGCTCTGTGTGTACTGTTAAATCGCATAGTGGCGGCATATCCAGATCTTTCTTGTTTACTGTTGTAAACTTCTCACCATCAACATAAATCTCAATCGTTTTATCCCTGCAAATCAATATATGTGCATTTTCTGCGGTTAAATCAAGCCTGCATTCTGCTTCATTTTGACATGGCAAAGATACCGGTTGGATAATGATAAGATATGAACAGATAAATGCTGATATGATAATTCCCATACTGGCAATTTTAAATTTCCTCCTGCAGGTTAAAGTTCTTTCAAGAATAACTTTAAATCTTTGCTTCGTCAGCTCCCCAATCCGCTCATTTATTAATGTAGAAACATGAGGACTATAAACTGCTTTTTCAGGCTCTATCTGTTTCATCACATTTAGGATAGCTTCCAGGTATTCCACTCTTTCATTTCGTTTCATTCTCTTTGTCGATGCCAGATCACAGCGCAACTCTAACATATTTTCTATTTCTAATTCAAAATTACGTACAATGGGATTCCACCAAAACGCCGCTTTTAGAAATAGATAGCACATTTTTATAAAAGTATCTCCACCACGAATATGCTGAACCTCATGCAAAAGGATAAGTCTTAGTTCCTTATCTGACAGTTCTAATTCGGGAATATAAATTCTCGCGTGTCTAAATCCTGTTACCTTTGGTACATCAACATCCGGAGATACAAATACACACACTTTATCAGAAGCAAAGTGATTTTTTAAAACTCTTTCTGCCTGCTCATTTGCTATAATTCTATATTTTCCTATGCTATAAATTGTTTTCAAAATATTGTATAACTCTTTTATTAGTACATAGGAAGTGCCGACAAACCATATTCCTAAAATCAGTGAACCAATCGTAAGACTCCCTACATGTAAGTCAGTCACCTTTTGAATAACCGGTAAAACTGTATCTGACGGAATCACTAATGCATGTGAAAAATCCAGTGGCAGTAAAACTCGTATGACTGATAACATTAGCAAAACCATTAACGCTGTAATACCATTATTCACAAGAAAATTCGTGTTCCGTCTTAATCGTTTGATCACCAGTAATCCCACACTGAAAAAAATTATTGCGTTTGCTAAAGAGTAAGCGCTTATCTTACTAATCCCCATTTCATAACTCCTGTTTTTTCTTGTTTATCATATCCTCCAGTTCCTTTATTGTATCTGCTGTGATATCTCTACTGCTAAAAAGTGCCGAAAATAAACTCTTTACACTGGTCTTACTTGCAATTTCTGCCAGCACACCTGCATAATATGATTCACCATTTTCTGTCGGTTCAAAGGTGCGGGCAAATGCTTTACCAGATCGGATAAATCCCGCCTCTCGTATCGCTTCTTTTTTGAGTAGACTATTAATGAGAATATGAATAGATTTACTTTTCCACGATTTATTGACGGATTTATTGACAATTTCCACACCCGTCAAAGGTCTCCCTGCCTCCCAAAGGACTTCCATAATTTCCACTTCATTTTTTGTAAGTTCCATTATATACCTCTTTCAAATTACATTTCATATTTCATGAATTATATAATTGTAAATAATACTTGTCAATATTTCCAAGGTGGAAATAAATATAAATTATATACCAGCAGCTGAAGATAATCTGGATAAGATTCCTGCATCCATTGTAAAAACATCATCACAGAGAAACTCTATATCTTCTTTATTATGACTGGCTAATAAAATAACCTTCCCCTGATTTCTCATTTCAAGAAACAATTTTCTCATATCAGCTACACCATGATTATCCAATCCATTCATTGGTTCATCCAAAAGTAAGATCTCAGGATTCTCCATAATTGCCTGAGCAATACCCAACCGCTGTCTCATCCCCATTGAAAATTTCCCGACTTTTTTAGGGGAATCAGGATCCAGACCAACAGATATAATGGCATCTCTAATCTGACTATCTGATATGCTCTTCCTGATCATGGCTAGCATTTTAAGGTTTTTGTAGGCTGAGTATCCCGGCAGAAATCCAGGTGTTTCAATTATTATCCCCATTTTGTCCATATATGCTTCTTTCTCTGTTGTCTTCTGTCCATCAATGCGAATTTCTCCTGCAGTCGGCGTTAAAAAACCACAGATGCATTTCAATAATACAGTCTTACCGGATCCATTTCTTCCGATCAGACCGTATATTTTCCCTTTTTCCATGGAAAATGAAATATCTGTAAGAACTTCCTGATTTCCAAAACTTTTGCTTACATGCTCGATCGTAACAATTGGTTCTTCCATTTCATTCTCCTATCTGTACTTTTTTATTAGCAATGCATAAAACGAAAAGTAATACTCCTGTCAATATCAGGTACATAAAAGTCCCATATAAAAGAGTCGGAAATCCTTCACCGCGTACCGATGCCAGGCTGCCGATGCTCATCCATGACATTGGAGAAAACCAAAACGGCATAGGGTATCCGATATTACTTATTAAGGGACACAATAAAACAAGTGCCCCTGCACAGCATATACCTGCTATCTTCGTCTTCGTTATTGTATTTAGCGTATATATGAGCATGCTTAAAAAAAAGAACCCTAACAGCATCAGTAATAATGTGACCAGCATTGCAGGTATCGGCTCATACGATTCCAATATCTTGCTGGGGATGACAAACAACTCGGCGAATTTCTGTCCGGCATCTGAGTAAGCCAGCGTTCCTATGATCTTCCCCCAGCTGTTTTTAAATTCTATTCTGGGGATGAAAAATAAGATGCTGCACAAAAAGATTAGAAACGTATACAGAACAGATGTAATACCCATATAATATATATCGCCCCTGAGCCAGTTCCTTCGACCAGTCCGAATAATATAATAATATTTTTCCTGGTTCATATTGTGTACATCGCAGATCATTATGATCCATGTCAAAAGAATATAGATTTTGATCAGTCCCATAGCTATGACATAATCACTTAAGAAGAAAGGCAGAAAAAAAGGTGTTGTTGGAATACCCGTTATTCTGGTCATTTCCCGGATTCCTCCCGTGTATTCAAATATCAAGATGCACAACAGTACTAACATCACTTGCAGTTTCCGGTCTTCTTTCCACTTTAAACACCGATATTTGCAATACTGCCAGGATTTGTTAAAATCTTTCATTTTGATACCACTTCTTTCTCAAACATCTGTAAAAAATAAATCCTGTGATCAGGATAGCGATTATATTAATGAAAACTTTGATCAGATAATTTCCCCATGCCCCCAAAGGAAATATCGCGGCACTATTACTGTATGCGGGAAAGTACAGAACCTCCGGCAAAAAATAAGTCAGACAGCCTAACAGAAAATAAATAATTGCTGGCGCAGCAACTGCTACATAGGAATCTGATAAAAACACAGAAACGGCAAAGCTTATATTACATAGAAGTATCATGGAAAGAACAAGCAAAAATGAAAGTAAAATTATTAGCAAAACAGGATGCTCTTCAGGAGGCAATGTTTCAAATGCCATATACATTTCTCTTGATATCATCGTGTTTTCTACATTTACTAACGGATACCATATATGCAGTATCATCACATACAATGCGACTCCTAATGAATACATGATCAATATCGCTGATGCATTTACCACGATCCGGGATATCACATATGTTTTAAGCCGAACTCTGGTCAATAACACATTCAGATAATTTTGATTCATATCGAGACAATTACTGTTCGTATACAAAGCCGCCAATACAATTAATAAGAGGATACGAAAACGGTCAAAATGAATGACGAAATTATAAATACCTATGATATCATCCACTCCGGAAAGATTATTCGTAAAGAGTTCTTCCAGAACAATCCCATTGCTAAAAAAACAGATAACAGAAATCAAAGGGATCATCAGCCAAAACTTCCAGTTACCGATACATCTGTATAAATCATAATGAATCATATTTTTTAACATAATATGCACATCGCTTTCCCGAATCAGCCCATCCGCTCACCAGTTTCTGCATTATAAGTTACGGTTGAATGGACCATCTCTCCGTCTCCGCTATCCATCCTGACAAAAAACTTCCATATTGGAGAACATTGATAACTGCCGGATTCTTTATCATATTTCGTGATCGAATACTGTAGCTGCAGATCATATATTTGTATCTTCTGTGTAATAATGGTAGATTGATACATTGCCTGGATCTTATCCAAGGCTTCCTGTGCTGTGATCATCGTTCTTTCTTCTGAATCTGTTATCTGAAATACCGGTCCTGCTTGTCCTAACTCAATCCCGTCTCTATTGATCGCAGTATACGCCCATGTAAATGCAAATGTCTGGCTGGGCATAATCGTTAAGCCATTAATTGAGCAAGGGTAATAAAACAGATAGAACTCATTCTCCGATGTCCACTCCTCTATAACTCCGCTCTTATCTTCCGTCAGAAAAGCAAGGCCATCAAATTCTTCTTGATGATCTTTTCGATATTTATTTAATTGATCTGCTTTTAATGCATAACCCCGGACCCCTTCCTTCTTATACTCATATCCCACATCAAGCATAAATTTATCACTCAACGATCTTGCTGAATCATAAGTCATAAAATCCAGATCCTGTTTTTGATAATATTGGTCTATATCCTTTAAAAAAAACTCTTCAATTCCTGGCTCACGATAAAAAAAAGAAGCACTATCTGCAAAAACTTGGTGTTTATAAAACCAAACTATATCCGGAGATACCATAAAAAAATGATCTTCTCCAGAAATATACATCGACTTTTCATTTTCCTGATCTACAACCGGTTTGTCTATGCTATTCGAAGAGAAATATGTATTAGCAATATCTGTAACCCATTGTTTGTCATCACCTTTGTATGGTTTTATCTTTAAGGTATGAATTTCACCTTTTTCCCACTCAGAATAATCCACATGTAGATTAATTTCCAGATTTTCTTCCGGATTCTCTTCTATATCCAGCTTCATCAAACTGGATTTATCTATGTTTTCTGATTGCCTGTTACAGCCAGATAAAATGAGACCCATCGTCATGATGCACAGTATCATACTTTTATTAATAATTTTCACATTAACCCCCTTATTTTTTACAACAATAGATATTATACAGCTTTCTATCTAATCTATCAGATGCTGCATATTATCTTCTAATCGGTAATATTAGGAAAACCCAAATCCCACTTGCAGCCGCACCTTTTTGGCTAGGTGTACCTTTTATGTAAATGCCGCCTCTATATATAATTATATTAATATTAACAATTAATGTCAATATAAATGCTTATTTTTTTGCTGTCCAATCAGCATAAATAAACTACATATAATTCATTGTAAATGACTGACATAAGAATAACTTATTCCTTAAAAAATTTCAAAAAATACCCCCCTCGTAAACGAGGAGGGATACATACTTACATTTATTTATCACCAAAAACCTTCTTAATCGCATCCAGATAAGCCATTCCATTTACCGTATCCGGTTCCAGGTAGCTTCCTTCTGTCCACTCATTCCATGCATTTATGGTACAGATATTGAAGCTTGAGAGTTGGTGTAATTATTTTCATGGGGCGCCACGATGACAGCACGTCCGTTTGCATCCATGGCAGCCTGAAACCAGCCTTCCTCCCCAACGGTCTTCAGATTCTGGGACGCCATATTCCGGTCATAAAAGAACTTTACTTCACCCTCCAGATCAATCATGCTGATACAATCCAGCTTGAAATTGCCCTGAATGATGCTCACCAGGCTTCCATATACGGAATTATAATTATTGATATATTCCTCGGTAAGGTTTTCCGTGTCTGTATCCAGTACATAGGAGATGTTCTCAAAATTATACAGGGCAATAGACTGGCTCTTTAACACATTAAAGTTTTCTTTTATATTTTGGGCAATCTGATTATTTAAGTTTCCCTTGCTGTCTATATAGCTGTCATAAATGCTCCGGTATGACATGTAATAGGAAATTGCGGAAAAAATAATGATTGGGATACAGATGCTGACGAATAACATGAAGAATAATTTGAAGACTATTTTTTCTCTTAGTAAATCTCTCATAGCTCTCCTCTTATTTAGGCTTTCCATCTGGTTAAATGCAATTTATTTCATATTTATTTC
>OKVW01000058.1_pt1 | contig 97217 bp, 73 predicted proteins | sample 1606991 | NCBI WGS metagenome assembly OKVW01 (sample SAMN03281021, study PRJEB24777) | human gut metagenome | isolation source: fecal sample PR177 from 1 month old male Malay infant, vaginal delivered... | reverse complement strand
GCAGCGTCAGATGTGTATAAGAGACAGATCCAAGGATGCCGGATATAAAATATCGCCCTGGGTCTTTCCACATTTGATGTCACACCTGTACTTTTTATTTACATTTATTTTGGGAATTATTTATTTCTACTCAAATGCACCGTTCTTAAATCATGCAGGTATGTACCAAATGATTCGCAGCGGACGTTATCGCTGGTGTATTTCCCAGATCATAAGCATTATTTTTAGTGGATTCACTCTTGCAGCGGCAGCGTTATTGCTCTCGGCCATCATACTTGCACCAAGGGTTTTTCTTACCAGTGAATGGGGGAAGCTGCTGCATACTCTTTCCCTTACGGACCTGGGAGCCTCATACAATTTTTCTTTTGCCATTTCTTATAATTTAATAAATAAATTACAGCCAATTCCCGCCATGTTGCTGGCATGGGGCGTTTGCGGACTTACCATTTCTTTTACGGGAATTTTTTTGTTCTTTTTCAGTGTTTTTATAAATCGTACTGCTGCAATCAGCATAACTATGGTTCTGTTAACTGGGGTTGTGGTAGTTGAAAACTTTCTTCCGAAAATTCAGGAACGGTTATACTATTTTTTGCCCCTGGCATGGATGCAGATTACAAGAATTGGAGAGACTCGATTTGGGTATGGAACTATCCCGCCATTGCATTACAGCATTCCGGCACTTTGCATTTTGATTATACTAATGTCGATTCTCATACTAATCAGATTTAAGTACATTGAGTTAAAATGGAACAAGGAAGAATAAATAAGGAGTTGAAATGAATGTTAACAGAAAGTATTATTAAAATTGTGGATGCTTCAAAAAGCTTCAAAAATCAAAAAGTTCTACAAAATATTTCATTGGAGTGCGGATCGGGTAAAATCTATGGCATCATTGGAAGGAACGGATCAGGTAAAACGGTTTTATTCAAATGCATCTGCGGATTTTTGAAACTGGATGAAGGGGAGATACGAGTTGAAGGCAAAAAGATGGGACAGGACCTTGATCTTTTAACCAATAGCGGAATTATTATTGAAGAACCTGCTTTTCTAAAAAATGAAAATGGGTATAAAAATTTGGAATACCTCTACATGATTAACAACAAAAAGAACAAAGACCACCTTGTTCATATTCTTAACAAGGTAGGCTTGGATGCCCTATCGAAAAAAAAGGTTGGAAATTATTCCATGGGGATGCGGCAACGGCTGGCCATAGCTCAGGCGATCATGGAGGACAAGGAAATCTTAATCCTGGATGAACCCATGAACGGACTGGACAACCAGGGAGTCCTTGAAATGAGAGAGTTATTTCTGGAACTGAAGGCGAGTGGCAAAACGATTCTGCTTGCAAGCCATAACAAAGAAGATATCAATGTGTTATGCGATGAAGTATATGAAATAGACCGGGGTATCATGAAGCGAGTTTGAAATTGCTTTCAAATATGCTGTACGTCACACTTACAGGAAATGATCCCAAACACGGAGAATAGCGTGTTGCGCTGACCATTTTGGTGGAAAAACGCCGGGCAATCAAATGAATTTACTTATGATGATAAACCCATCATGCGATAAATCCCAATTGCCCGATAGACCATATAAGCCTCCGGCATGCGTGTAATATCATAATTCAAAATTTTCTTAATCTTATTCAACCGGTATTGAATCGTGTTTCGATGAAGAAACATGAGTTCGCCGGTTTTTTTTGTGTCGCTGTCGGCATCCAGCCAATAGACAGCCAGGGTTTGAAGCAGGTCAGTGCCATCACTTTCTTTGAAGAGCGGGTTCAGACATTCAAGAATATTTTCTTCTGTTCTTTCTCTGGATTCCATTTGCAGCTTCCGGCACTCCCGGGCGAAAATCAGTTCATAGGTGGTGAATAGTTTTCGAAGAGGGTAGATCTGTGTGGCATACTGGTAAAACTCTGTATATAATAAGAACATTTTCTGCACATGTAAGGTGTCCTCAAGATTGGTAAAGATGGTAAAGGAAGCTTCTGGTTCGACTTCAAATATGGACTCCATTAAAGTATGGCGAATATTCAAGTCGTTTTTAGAGACGGTTGAATAAGAGAGAAATATAACCAGAAGTTTATTGTACACATCTGCTATTGCCGGGCGCTCTAAAATGCGCAGCTCATTTCTTGCGATTTTAGCCAGATGTTCCAGCCGGTGCTGGTTCTGAACCAGTGACTGTGTCTCATCTTTTAAGTTTACCAGGAGCATGGTGTTAATGGATGCGATATCCAGGTGAAAAGCCTGGGCTATATTATACACACGATCCGGGCTGTCCCCCAGAATCGCAGGAATCAGAGCATCCAACTGCATGGAATCTATATTACATTTCCAGATGCTGGAGAATAGCTGAAGTAATTCTACTGCCTGGAACAGACTGTTTTTGCTCAGCGTACCCATGGTATCCAAAGCCAGCAGACGTAAATGACGGTAGGGGACATCGGTAAATGGAATACAGTAAGCCTTCATTTTAGATTCTCCCGGAAGAGATAGCAATAAGATAGCATCTTCCGTATCCCTGGAATGATCCGAAGCCTGAAAAGGGGAGAGAAGCGCTTCTGCATCTATTGGACTGGTTACGGGCCATTTTACAAAACAGATGCACCGTGAGGAAGTATCGGTGAGCAGGAGGCTGGATTTTAGATGAATACTCATCATCTGAATGACATTTCCCAGGGTACGCTGATGTTTTGGAAGCTGTGATATACGTTCCAGCATCTGGTTCACATAACGGGATTCCTTTTGGTGGTTTAAAAACACGGCTTCCATAACATCTGAGATCACATCATTATAACCCAGATCCATCCTGTTATAGGGCATAGCAATCAGAGGCAGAGATAGTTCATTGGATTTTGCAATGAGCTTTTCGTTTATTTCCGGAAGAAAATGTCCCACATAGTAAAGGACGATCCCCACATCTCCGGATTCATAGAGCATTTCAATTGTGTGGCATTGGGCGTTTACGTCATCTTTGATGGAAGTAAATGCGGTTAATAAAAGTTCATTGGGAGTGAAGAGCTGTCTGTTGGATAACATATCACTGTCAACCAGCTCCAACACCGATATAGAGTTCACTATTTTATTCAGCCCTTTGTGCCCTGAAACAACAGAACTTTCCCGTAAAGACGGTAATTTTAGACAGTCAGCAACCGTAAGACTCATGAAAAATGCTCCTTTCAGGTTTGTTTTTTGATATCATTTGTCATATCTTAAGAATTCAGGTAATATTATTATACCCTGTTTGAAGAGGGAGTGTAAAGGCTTTTGTGCAGGGAAACAAAATTAGATGCTGTTGTTTGTGTTTGGTATGAATGACTTTTTATGCTTAAAATATTATAATAATACAAATGAAAAAATATATAGGAGGATTATCGTGGAGAATAAGAATAGTAATCAAATTGAAGCTTTTGCACTGGAACCGGTCTCAGCTGAAAACCGGAAGAGCTGGATATCCGTAACGTTTGTTCAGGCGGGTATGTTTATCTGTGTACCATCTCTGCTGTTAGGGGCCATGCTTGCCCAATCAATGTCATTCTGGCATGCGGCTATTGCAGGTATTCTGGGATATTTACTGACGCTTGTACTGACCTTTGTGCTGGGGATGCAGGGAGCGGATCTTGGAATACCCACCTGTGCAATCTGCCAGTCAACATTTGGAAGAAAAGGTGTCAGGCTGATTGTAAGCTCGCTGTTTGGCATTTCTTTAATGGGCTGGTTTGGTCTTCAGACCAGTGTCTGCGGAGAAGCATTTACCAATATTATCCGGGAAGGGTTTGGATTTACGATTCCGGTCAGCGTATCTTCTGTGATCTGGGGGCTGATAATGCTGGCTACTGCTGTATTTGGCATGAATGCGCTGAATAAGCTGGATTCTCTGTCTGTTCCACTGATGGTATTTATTATGGTGCTGGGAACGGTATTGGCTCTTCGCAGTTATGGAACTGCAGGACTTGGAACCGAAGTAGAAGAAAGTATGAGTATCATGCAGGGAATAGGACTTTCTTTTAGTTTTTCGGCTGTGGGGGCAATCACCGCTGCAGATATTACCAGGTTTCAGAGAAACAGGAAAGATACGATTAAGTCGTCTTTCTGGGGAATTATGCCGGCAGGACTTTTTACATTGGTACTTGGGATTTTAATGACGAAGATCACCGGAGTATATGATATCAGCATGGTACTGGTAGCGGTAGGAATTCCGTTCCTTGGAATCATTATTCTGGTATTGGCAACCTGGACAACCAATTCCTTAAATGCATACTGCGGCGGATTGAATGTGATTATGACCTTTAATCTCCCGGACAACCGGAGAAGAGAAGCTACTTTTGCCGCGGGTATTGTAGGAATTTTATTATCGGTTCTTGGAATTTTGGGACATATCGAACAGTTTTTGAGCCTGTTATCCTATGTATTTTCTGCAATTGGCGGAGTTATGATTGCGGATTACTGGTTCGTCGGCAAGGGAAAAAAGGAAAACTGGCATCCACAGGAAGGATATAACTGGACGGGTATTATAGCAACAATTCTGGGTGTGACGGGAGCAGCGTTGATTGGAATCGAATATTCCGGTATTCTATTTGCCCTGGTTATCTTTCTGATTATTGAGAGATTCGTACCATCCCAGTCCAGAAATAAAAATACACAAGCTGTAAATGAGGAAAAAACAGGAGGAACAATCAATGAGAACATTATCTAAACTGGAAATAATTGATATTTTATATGGCTGTACGATTTTGGGAACCGGCGGAGGCGGGGACCTGGAATTAGGACTGGATGTTATGCAGCAGGATTTTGATGAAGGAAAAGAACTTCGCATGGTAGATTTAGATGAAATACCGGACGATGCATATGTGGCAACTCCTTATATGTGCGGTGCGCCGTCTGCATTAGGAGAAGAAATTGAAGATAAATATAAGAGACTTCCACAGCTTGGATATCCGGAATCCCTTCTGGCATTCCGTACATTGGAAAGCTATTATAACAAGAAGTTTTATGCGGTATCTTCAACTGAGTTAGGCGGAGCCAATACAGCTTATGCTCTACATGTTGCCTGCCAGCTGGGCTTGCCGATTGTGGATGCGGATCCGGCAGGACGTTCTGTTCCGGAACTTCAGCACAGCACCTATTATGTAAAAGATATTCCCATTGCACCCATGGCGCTGGCTACACAGTTTGGAGATACCATGGTGTTAAAGGATGTGGTGGACGATCTTCGCTCTGAAGACATCGTGAGGGCTGTGGCAGTAGCCAGCGGAAATAAAATCGGAGTAGCAGACCATCCGATAACAGGAGATAAATTAAAAGGTGCAACCATACCAAATGCCATTACATATGCTTTGAAAATTGGACAAGCGCTGAGAGAAGCACGTGATAATCAGGAAGATGCGGCGGAAGAAATTACAGCTGCAGCAGGCGGGAAAATTTTATTCAGAGGAAAGGTTACGGAATTCCCCTGGGAGCAGACAGGCGGATTTAACGTGGGTGAAGTTTCTCTGGATGGAACGGATGAATATGCTGGAGAAACATATAAAGTATGGTTTAAAAATGAGCATATTCTCTCTTACCGCAATGGGGAAATGGATATCACGGTGCCGGATCTGATCTGCGTTGTGGATAAGGCAGGAAATCCCATTACCAATCCCAATTACCAGGTGGGCCAGGAACTGACGATCTTCGTGCTGCCGGCACCTGAAATCTGGACAACCAAAAGAGGGTTGGAAGTGTTTGGACCACGAAGCTTCGGATTTGATGTGGATTACGTACCCTTTACCGAGAAATAGAAATGAGGAAAGCATATGATTGAAAAATTACAGGAGTTGATTGCGATTCCCAGTGTATCCCAAAAAGGTGATGATCGCGCACCTTATGGAATCGAAACGGCGAAGGCACTGGAGTATGTGCTGAATCTGTGCAGGGACTTTGGTTTCCGTACAAAAAACTGTGAGAATCAGGTGGGATATGCAGAAATCGGCAGCGGCGATGAGATGATCGGCATCTTGTGTCATCTGGATGTGGTTCCGGCTGGAAATGGCTGGACTTATCCGCCATTCGCAGGGGAAATCCATGACGGCAGACTTTATGGCAGGGGAGCGGTGGATGATAAAGGTCCGGCAATCGCAAGTATTTTTGCTATGAAGGAATTATTGGATATGGGCATACCGCTGAAGAAAAGAATCCGTATCATCTTTGGACAGTCAGAAGAAACCGGTGACTGGACGGATATGGAATATTATAAACAGCATGAAGAGCTTCCTTCTTATGGATTTACACCGGATGCTGACTTTCCGGTTATTTATGGAGAAAAGGGTATTTTACAGATTACCCTTTCCATGGATCAGCAGAAATCCGGCTTCCTTTACGTGTCAGGCGGAAATGCACCAAATGTAGTAGCGGATCAGGCATCCTGTACGGTGCTTGGCGCAGAGGGTGAAAAGCTGCAATTTCAGGCAAATGGAAAAGCGGCACATGGCAGCACGCCGGAAGAAGGCGAAAATGCCATATCCAACCTGATGGATTTATTACTTAAGGAAATGGAAAAAAGGCATTTTAAGTGTCCGTTTGCCGAATTCTATATGGATAAAATCGGATATGCGCTGCATGGAGAACAGATCAACTGCGAACTTTCTGATGAAGCAAGCGGTAAAATCACTTTTAATGCAGGCATGATCCGGATCCAGGAAAGCAGCGTGGAATTGTCCGTTGATATCCGCTATCCTGTTACCTGTAAGGAAGAGGAAATTATATTAAGGATTAAGCAGCAGGCAGAACCATATGGGGTAAAGGTTTCGGTTTGTGAAAGCATGGCTCCGGTTTATCTGGATAAGAATACACCGGTAATCCGTGCACTCATAGAGGTTTACCATGAGGAAACAGGAGATGATACGCCTGCAATGACAATGGGCGGCGGCACCTATGCCAGAGCGATGGAAGGTATCGTAGCCTTCGGACCACTGTTCCCGGGCAGGGAGTGTACGGAGCATCAGAAGGATGAGTATATTCTGCTTGAAGATCTTGAGAAGGCAAAGGAAATTTATAAGAAGGCTTTGTGGAGACTGGTAGAGTTATAGGAGATAATAAGTAATAATAATGAAAGAGGAGATAGCCGAATCTGAATTCGGATATCTCCTCTTTGTGGTTGTGATGTCAATCAGTGAGCGCCGTCATAATAAGCTTCCATATAAACCTTCTGCACATCCACCAGCGCAGCCTCCCTGGGATTTTCCGGCATGCCCGTATCCTCCAGTGCATGCAGTGACAAAGTCACTACATCGGATGGGCGAAAAGAAGTAGTATTTAGCTTGGGAATGCCGATCCGCGCCGACAGTTCCCGTATGTAGCTGATAGCAGCCAAAGCCCCCTGGTCTGCCGTCATGCGGGATGTGTCAATGCCAAGCGCCCTGGCAACCTGGGAATAGCGGTCTTTGCATGCCGATGCATTGAATTTCATAACGTAGGGCAGCAGAATTGCATTTGCGACTCCATGAGGAGTGTTGTAAAAGCCGCCCAGCTGGTGAGCCATAGCATGTACCATCCCAAGACCTGCGTTGGAAAATGCCAGGCCAGCCATATATTCTGCCCAGCACATGTCCGTGCGGGCTTCGATATTTCTTCCTTCGAATACAGCTTTAGCCAGCGACCTGCCAATCAAACGGATGGACTCCAGAGCGATGCCGTCTGTAAAGGGAAAATGAGATTTGGCAACGTAAGCTTCAATCGCATGTGTCAGAGCATCCATGCCGGTAGATGCAGTCAAAAATGCCGGCATGTCTAACATCAGCATGGGATCATTAATCGCCAGATAGGAGAGGCAGTTGGCGTCCACCATCAGCATCTTTACTTTCAGAACCTCATCCGTAACAACATAAGCCCTTGTCACTTCAGATCCGGTGCCGGCAGTGGTATTGATGGCGATCAGAGGTACACCGGGGTTTTTTGATTTGTTCAATCCATTGTAATCGGTGATATCTCCGCCATTTTTCGCAAGGATACTGACAGCCTTGGAAACATCCAGAGAAGATCCGCCCCCAATTCCGATGATATAGTCACAATGTTCTCTGTCAAAAAGAGATTTTGCCTCATTTACAATAGAGACAGTAGGATTTGGTTTTACGCCGTCATAAATGGCATAGTTTTTGCCGGCACCATCCAGTACGTCCGTAACCTTCTTTACAGTACCGATTTCCACAAGGGGCCTGTCGGTGACGATAAATGCTTTTTTACCCGATATCAGGTCTATATGCCGTGGTATTTCATGAATGCAGCCTTTCCCAATCAGCGTATGCGCCGGCTGGTATAATTCTCGATAATTCATCTAAGCTTCCCTCCAATACATTTCATCATATGTTATGAACAAATGATAATAAAAGATAAACATATGTTAATAAAACTAAAATACCATAATTTAATAGGAAAGTCAATGAAGATAGTAGTCTTCCTGTTTCGGAAATATTATTATTCCTGTTAAAATATTTACTGAATTTTCAACATGAAAATTATGAAAATCGACAAAATGCCCTGAAATAAGAAAAATATTTACAATTTATATTGACAATGCACAAATCTTATAGTATCATCCATGTATACAAATGATAATCATATAGTTACATATGTTCCTAAAATATGTTTGAAAGGACGATGGAATGAAATCGTATTTTATTGGAATTGATACGGGGACTCAGGGAGTACGGATTGGAATTGCTGATGAAGATGGCGAAATGCTGACCAGCCATGAAAAAAAGTGGGAAACCTCCTATCCTAAAGTCGGCTGGGCAGAACAAAACCCGATGGACTGGTGGGAGAGCATCCTGGAAGTGCTTGAAATGTGTTCCGGAGAAATGACAGATGAGCAGAAGAAATCGGTGAAAGCATGCTGTGTCTGTGCCACATCTTCTACCGTTTTGGCGATTGATGAACAGGGAAAACCCCTTATGGATGCCATGATGTGGATGGATGCCAGATCCCGGGAGGAAATGAATGAGATCAATGAGACACATGATCCGGTTCTGGACTACTGCGGTCAGGAGACCTCCTTTGAATGGATGATACCAAAAGCACTATGGATCAAAAGACACCGCCGGGATATTTATGATAAATGTTTTCGTCTGGTAGAACAGCTGGACTGGATTAATTATATGTTAAGCGGAAGATTATCCAGTTCCATATGCAATACAACCTGTAAATGGAATTACATAGAGTCTAAAGGCGGTTATCAGAAAGAGTATTTTAAAAGGATAGGCTTTGAGGATTATCAGGAAAAAATCGTAACAAAGGTGGATAAAATCGGTGAAGCGATTGGAAAGCTTAGGCCGGATCTGGCAGAACGATTTGGCTTTCATCCCGATTTAGAAGTGGTGCAGGGTGGAATTGATGCCCATATGGCGATGTTTGGACTGAATGTAATAAAGCCTCATAAATTGGGAATTGTGATGGGGACCAGTTTTGTACATCTGTGTATGTCAGAAGAAAAGCCGGATTTAAAAGGGATTTGGGGACCCTATGACAGCGCGCTGGTGGACGGCCTCTGGCTGCTGGAAGGCGGGCAGATATCAGCAGCCGGACTGGTAAACTGGTTTCGGAAGAACTTTCATATTGGGGAAGAAGACGGGAATCCCTATGCCAGGCTATTAAAGGCAGCAGAGGAAATCGAACCCGGATCAGATGGAATAACGGTTCTGGACTTCTTTCAGGGAAACCGGACGCCGTATAAGGATGCAATGGCTAAGGGGGTTATTTATGGATTAAATGTCAAACACACATGGAAACATATTTATCATGCAGTATTGGAATCCGTTTCTTTTGGTACCCACAATATTATACAGAATTATGAAACCCAGGGGTATGAAGTGGATTCGCTGACGGTCTGCGGGGGCGTTACCAGAGATCGGGGATGGATACAGATGATCTCGGATGTTACGGGCAAAAAAATCATTATTAACCGTAACAGCCAGGCAGGCGTACTTGGCTGCTGTGTGGCTGCGGCATCCAAAGGAAGGTATTATGAAAGCTTCCAGGCTGCGGCAGACCGGATGGTAGTACCTGAAATTGTGGTGGAACCCGATATAGAAAAGCACAGCTTGTATCAGAAACCATTTCAGAAATATCTGAAGCTGTATGAGTGTTTAAAAGAAATGATGCATGAGATGGAACAAGATTAGTTTTTTTAGCATGGTGCTAAATTAATCTAATACATGGCACGCTGTTTCCGGGAGTATGGTGCAGGTTCAGGCATCGCTATAAAAGCAAAAGACTGATCCTGCAGAAAATAATCTTATGACACACTCCGGTAACAGGTACCACAAATATTCACATTCTAAGGAGGAATAAAATGAGAAGGTACAAAAAGATGTTGGGGATTTTATTAACAGCGGCTATGACAGTTTCCATGCTGACAGCATGTGGAGGCGGAGCCAAAAGTACGGATGGAGACACTGCTGCTAAGACAGAGGCACAGGCGGAGACAAAAGCTGCAGAGACTAAGGCTGCGGAGACAAAAGCAGAGGAAACAAAAGGGGATGTGACAGAAGCAGCGAAAGAAACTGCATCGGAAGCAGTCACAGAAGCAGCGAAAAAGGCGGACGCTTCCGGTAAAAGCTTTAAAATCGGTTATGTAAATAAGACTTTGAATAATCCGTATTTTGTTGCTTTGGATGCAGCTTTGAAAGAAGAAGTTGAATCGCGGGGATGGTCCTATGCCAGTCTGGATGCTTCCGAAGATATTTCCAAGGAAATGGAAAATATGGAGACCTTCGTTTCCCAGAAATACGATTGTATCATTATGAACTGTGTGGATTCCGAAGCCTGTCTCCCGGCGATTGCAAATGCAACTGCAGCAGGCATACCGGTTATCAATGTAGATAATGCATGTGATACCTCAGCCGATAATATTACAACGGTTTGTTCCGATAACCTGAGAAACGGCAGGGCAGTGGGCCTTTACGTAGGCGAGCAGTTCGGGAAAGATCCCATTGTTTCGGTTCTCCTGTCCGGCGTAAAAGGAGCCGTAGTATCTCAGGAAAGACGAACGGGACTCATGTGTGGAATTATTGAACAGCGGACAGGCTGCACGGAAGACGAAGCATGGGCAGCTGCAAAAACAATGGAACAGGAACTGATGGATAAAGGGAAGGCTGAAAATACAGATGCTGATTTTAAGATCAATGGACAGGGCTGGGGAAACTGGACAGCAGATGAAGGACTTCCGGCAATGGAGGATTTACTGGTAGCGAACAAGGATATCAACCTGGTATTAGGGGAAAATGACAACATGTTATTAGGCGCTATGACCGCTATTGAAAACTCCGGCTTAACGGATAAGATCAGACTGGCGGCAGCAGCTGACGGACAGAAAGAAGCGATTAAACTGATCGCAGACGGCACAGGATATATGGCTACCGGAGATAATAATCCTAAGACAGTTGCAGCTATGGCATTGCAGGTTGCCGACGAAGTATTACTGGATGGTAAGACAGCAGATGATTACGAAGATATTACACGTACACCGCCTCTTTGCTATACCATTGAGAATGCAAAAGATTACTATGATGAAAATGCAGCATTTTAACACTTGGGAATAAAGGGTATGTAAATGGGGGTGCGGTGTCAGCTTATCAAGAGAGATAACGATGCGGCATCCCTAAAAAATAAAAGCAGCAGAAACACAGAAAATGATGAGGAGTGTAGGCGATGGGTAGTGAATATCGGGTTGAGATGGAGCACATTGACAAAAAGTTTGGCGGCGTCTATGCACTGAAGGATGTTTCTTTACGGGTAAAGCCAGGAGAAGTCCATGCTTTGATCGGAGAAAACGGTGCAGGAAAATCTACTTTGATGAAAATCTTATCGGGAGCGGTTATACGGGATGGAGGAACCATTCGGATTGACGGGCAGGAGGTTAAAATCTCATCTCCAAGGGAAGGAAAGGATCTGGGCATTGCAACCATTTATCAGGAATTTATGCTGGCGCCGCATTTAACGGTTGCAGAAAATATATTTATAGACCGGTTAAATCAGGGCGGGGCGGCTATCCGCTGGAAGAAATTAAATAAAGATGCTTCGGAAATATTAAAGAAACTGGGATTTGGAGAAATTGACCCGAAACAAAAGGTTGCGGAATTATCAGTGGCATATCAGCAGGTGGTGGAAATCTGCAAGAATCTAAGCCGGGATGCCAAGATCCTGGTACTGGATGAACCTACCGCTGTTCTGACATTTACCGAAATAGAAAAGCTCTTTGCACTGGTGAACCTTTTGAAAAAAGATGGAGTCAGCATTATCTACATATCCCACAGGCTGGAAGAAATATTCCAGTTATGTGATACGATTACCGTATTTAAGGATGGGAAATTTGTAAAAGAGCTTCCCTCTGGGGACATCGATAAACATGGGCTGATCAATCTGATGGTCGGGCGTGAAATGTCTACGCTGTATCCCGAGAGAAACGTGAAGCTGGGGGACGTAGTTCTGGATGTGAAAGACCTGAACTGCGGAAAGATGGTACAGAATGTGTCTTTTTCCGTTCGTGCAGGAGAAGTGCTGGGTTTCAGCGGTCTGGTGGGAGCCGGAAGGACGGAAACCATGCGTGCCATATTTGGGATTGACCATAAAGATAGCGGCGAAATTATGCTGGCAGGAAAAAAGGCGGCGTTTAGGGCACCCAAGCAAGCAGTGGAAAATGGGCTGGGATTTCTGCCGGAGGACAGAAAGCAGCAGGGGGTGCTGCTGAATCAATCCATACGTATTAATACCACACTTGCTTCTCTGAAACAGGTAAAATACGCCATGGATGTAATAAATGGGAAAAAAGAAAAACAGACGGTGGAAAATATCCTGGGGCAATTATCCACGAAATATGCTTCCATGGAGGATGATGTATCCAGTCTCTCCGGAGGCAACCAGCAAAAGGTGGCTCTTGCAAAGTGGCTGGCTGCTGACTGTAAATGCATGATACTGGATGAACCTACCCGTGGTGTGGATGTTGGGGCAAAGGTAGAAATATATAAAGTAATTAACGACCTGGCAGGCCGGGGAGTTGCAATTGTTATGATTTCTTCGGAGATGACGGAAATAATCGGAATGTGTGACCGGGTGATAATCATGAGACAAGGCAGAATTACCGGAGAATTAGCCAGAGAAGAATTATACGAAAATGTGCTGATCAAATACGCGATGGGTGTATAAATATGAAATCGAAAGGAAGCCACGTTTTGATTCTTTCAAATATTTATTTGTGGCAGTATAGCAGGCATGCCTGCTGTATGGAATGGGTGAAAAAAATGAATACAAACAATAAAGCTGTAAAACTATTTGTAAAACATAATACTTATTTTATGCTGTTGCTGTTATTGATTATCTGTATCTGCATATCGCCGGACTTTTTTACCTTACAGAATATCATTAATATCCTGCGTCAGTATTCAGGAACCACCGTTGTCTGTATGGGAATGCTATTTGTAATCCTCACCGGGGGAATTGATTTATCGGTTGGTTCTATTCTGGCACTTGGAAGTGTAATGGTTGCATTTGCGCTGACCACTCATAGCCTGGGCATGGCAGCAGCGATTCTTCTGCCGGTACTGGTTGGAGGCGTATTGGGTGCAGTTACGGGATTCCTGGTATCTTATGCCAAGATGGCAGCTTTTGTAGCCTCACTTGCGATGATGACAATTGCAAGAGGCCTGGCATTTGTTATATCAAATGGACAGCCAGTGCAGACACCAAAGGATACGATTGGTAAATTAGGAGTAGCCATGATTGGCGGTGTGATCCCATGGCTGGCTGTAATTGCGGTAGTTGTCATTGTGATCTTCTGGTTTATTCATAAATACACTGCTTTTGGGCGGATTATCGTTGCAATCGGTAGCAATGAAACAGCAGTAAAATTAGCGGGTATCCGTGTAAACCGTTATAAAATGTCCGTGTATGCCATTTCAGGAATCTGTGCAGCTATTGGCGGAATAATCGCATCCTCCAGGACCGCAATCGGGACACCTATCATTGGGCAGGGGCTGGAGCTGGATGCTATAGCAGCCTGTGTAATCGGAGGCGCCAGCCTCTCAGGCGGGGAGGGTTCCTGTATCAAAACCGTTGTGGGTGTACTGGTACTGGCACTGATCAGTAATATTATGAACCTCCTTGCAGTTCCATCCTATCCCCAGGACATTATTAAAGGTATTATTATTATCATTTCTGTATTATTACAGGGGCTTACCTCCAAAAATAAAACAGTTTAGAGCGTGTCTTAAAATTGCTTTCTGAATATCGTACATCGTGTGCAGATACGATGACAAAAGTGTTTGGTGATAGTTGGCAGAGAGGAGCAGTACAATGAAAGATGTTTTACTGATGGCAGTGGATTTGGGCACCAGTTTTATAAAGGTTGGAGTTTATGATACAGACAGCAATTGCATCACCGTGGAGACGGAACCGGTAAAGGATTACAGACCCGGTCCCGGCATATTTATCCAAAAGGGAGAAGAATTACTGGATTCTGTAATTGCCTGCATGCAGAAAGTGTGTGCAGCGCTGGATAAAAAAGCTGAGCTGATTGAAGCAATTGCCTTTACCGGACAGATGTCAGGGTTCATGGGAGTGGATGAGAATTGGAATGATATCACCACCTGGTCCTGCTCTCTGGACAACCGGTATATGCCTTATGCAGAAAAACAGATGGAAAAATTACGGGATCCGTTTTTGTGCATTGGAGGTACGAACTTTCCTCAGATGGCACCCAAATACCAGTGGTTCAAAACGGAGTACCCGGGAGAGAGCAAAAAAATTGCAAAGTACCTGATGATCAGCGGATATGTTATTGGAAAATTGGGGGATATCCCCATTGAAGATGCGGTTATAGACAGATCTTTTACCCAATGGACCGGACTGGCGGATGTGCAAAATGACAGATGGTCCCAGGAAATCTGCCGGGAAATCGGACTGGATGAAAAGTACCTGCCAAGAATTGTAAACTCCAACCACATTTGCGCACATTTAAATAAAGAAATGGCAGCAGCCACCGGATTAAAGCCCGGAATTGTGTTAGTATCCGGTGCGGGAGATAAGCCTGCAGGCTGTCTGGGGGCAGGAATCGTAAATTACGGTGATACGATATTTGAAGCGTCCTCTTATGGAGAGGTAAGCTGCTGCGTCAGCGAATATCGCCCGGACATGGATGAAAGGCGTCTGGATGTGATACCCTCCGCAATACCGGGTGAATTTTATGCCACGCATTTTGCGGCTGGTTCCGGGATTACCTTAGACTGGTTTATGAATACCTTTGTAAAACATGGGGATATGGAGACGCGGGAAATATTCGCGGATATGGAACATAAAATGACCGCCATAGAGCCGGGATGCAACGGTCTGATGGGAATCGGACTGCTTGGGGGCAGTTCTATGCCGCTGGATGGTACCCTTCGCGGAATGTGGATGGGATTTGACTGGAGCCATTCCAGGGAACATTTTTATAAAGCCTTATTAGAGAGCTTTACATATGACTTTACCCTGTCCATGCAGCGGATAGAGGAGCTGTATCCGGAGTATAAAACGGATCATGTCAGGATCATTGGAGGAGGCGCCAAGTCTCCCGTATGGACCCAGATGTGTGCAGATGTCCAGGGAAAGCGGTATGAAGTTCTGGATCGTGAAGATGCTGCTATGTGGGGCGCTGCAATTCTGGCTGGAAATGCCATCGGAGTGTTTCCCGATTTAAAAGAAACTGCCTTAAATCACGTAAAGGTAAAACGTGAATTTCAGCCGGATCTTACAAAAAGAGAAGCGTATCTGCCTTATTTGCAGTTATATAAGGATTATATAGTGGAGCTCCATGGTTTCTATGAGCGGATTGGGAAATTGTCAAATTGAAAAAACTTCATTACTATCTATTGGTGCAGTACCGCAGACCTGTCTGCGGTATACAGGGGTATAAGTTTGAAAGAAAATTAAGACAAAGAAAGGAAGCCACGGTTTTATTCTTTCAAATTATTTTATAGTGGCAGTATTGCAGGTAAGCCTGCAATATGCAGTGGGTATAGATATGGCTAAGACAGTAAAAACAATGAAAGCACTGGTTGTTTACGGAAAAAATGATTATCGCCTGGAAGCAGATTATCCGGTACCGGATCTGAAGAAAGGGGAGGTACTGATCAAAGTGGAAGCCTGCGGCGTGTGCGCAAGCGACATTAAAAACTGGCATGGAGCACAAGGGTATTGGGGCGATGGTACCTCAGAGCCCTGGGTAAAGACGCCGTTTATTCCCGGACATGAATTTGTGGGGGAAGTTGTGGAGGTGGCAGAAGATTACCAGGGAAGTGCAAAAATCGGAGACCGGATTACCGGGGAACAGATCGTACCCTGCAATGAATGTATGTTTTGCAAAACCGGACATTACTGGATGTGTGACAAAGCGGATATCTTCGGATTCCGTGCCCACGTTAATGGTGCCATGGCGGAGTATATGGTGCTGCCGGAAAAAACAAGAATCTATCAGATTCCAAAGGATCTGGAATTGGAAAAGGCAGTTTTAATCGAACCATACAGCTGTGCAAAACATGCAGTGGACCGTGCGGATATTTCCAATACCGATGTGGTTGTCATATCTGGAGTGGGAACTCTGGGACTGGCGATGGTGAATTATGCCAGGCTTCGAAGACCTAAGAAGCTCATCGCAATTGATATGAAGGAAGACCGCCTTGAGATAGCCAAAAAATTTGGAGCGGATATCTGCCTGAATCCGGCGCAGTGTGATGTGGTAAAAGAGATTCAGAATATGACAAATGGTTATGGCTGTGATATTTATATAGAAGCAACGGGTCATCCCTCCAGTGTGCAGCAGGGACTGGATGCCATCCGAAAATTAGGCAGATTTATAGAATTCAGCGTATTTGGGCAAAAAGTCAGCGTTGACTGGTCTGTAATCGGAGATGGAAAAGAACTGGATATCCTGGGTGCCCATCTGGGACCGTACTGCTTTGATGTGGTTACGGAATGGATCGCAGACAATACCATTTATACGGACGGCGTGGTAACCCATACATTTTCATTGGATCAATGGCAGACTGCTTTTGAGCAGAATGCTAAAGGAGACGGATCCCTTAAGGTGGTTATAAAACCGTGATGATGGAGGAAGCAAAGATGATTACAGTTCAGGCAGAGCAGTTAAGCAAAGAGAATTTTGAAATATTCGGACAGTACCACAATATGTGTTCAGATGACGGCGCATGTTTTGGAGATCAGAATTTCACCTTTTACAGAGACAGCATCCGCATGGTTCCCCCGGTATCAGCACTGGCATTTTCAACCCTTCTGGTGGAAAGGTCGGTACATTTTATGGTTCCGGCACTGGAATATCACGACCATACAGCAGAAATCATGATGCCTATGGATGATGACACTGTACTGTGTCTCGCACCTGCGGGTAATACCGAAAGGCCGGATACAGAGGCATTACGGGCATTTTTAATACCCCGCGGCACTATGATCCATATTAATCCCGGTACCTGGCATTACATGCCCCAGCCCCTTTATAAGGAAGAGGTTCATGTTCTGATCGTACTTCCGGAGCGCACTTACCACAATGACCTGACCGCGGTAAACTTTGAAGGGGATAACTTATTAACAGTTAAAGTAGGAGGAGATCATGAAAGCGTTTGTTTATAACGGGGAGAAAAATTTCTGTATAGAGGACAGGGAAAAACCATCTGCATCAAAAGATTCAGCAGTGATTAAAATAGAAGCGGCATCCATTTGCGGAACAGATGTAAGGACCTTTGCCAATGGAAATCCCAAGATCAATCCGGGCAGGATTATCGGGCACGAGTGCTGCGGAACAATTGTAGAGATCGGTGCAAATGTAAGCGGATTTTCCCTTGGAGACCGGGTTCAGATCGCCCCCGCTATCGGGTGCGGGGAATGCAGGCCCTGTCAAAAAGGCCACACAAATATGTGTGATCATCTGAGAACAATCGGTTTTGAATTTGACGGTGTATTTGCAGAGTACATGGAGATACCCGGGGATGCCTTCAGACAGGGAAATGTGAATAAGGTGCCGGGGAATGTCACGTCAAATGAAGCGGCTCTGGCAGAGCCAATGGCGTGTGCCTTAAATGCACAGCAAATCTGTAATATCAGAGAAGGGGATACCGTAGCGGTATTTGGTTCCGGGTTCATTGGCTGTTCCCATGCAGAACTGGCATTTGCGGCGGGGGCTGCTAAGGTTATGATGATGGAAGTTTCTGACTTTCGCATCCGTGAGGCGCGGGAATTGATACCCGGGATTATTGTGATCAATTCCAGGACGGAAAACTGCTATGACCGGATTATGGAAGAAACAGACGGCAACGGGGCAGATGTGGTCATCACGGCATGTTCTGTTGGGATGGTTCATACTGATGCGCTGAAAATAGCTGCAAAACACGGACGAATCAGCCTGTTTGGAGGAATACCGGGAGATGGGAAGGGTTTTTTGGACTCAAACGATATCCATTACAAAGAACTGGGAGTTTTTGGCGTTCATGCTTCTACCAGCAGCCAGAACAGAGAGATTCTGGAAAAAATCGCAAAAAGGCAGCTCCAGCCGGAAAAGTATATTACCAGAGAATATCCCTTGGAAGAAATAATGGAGGCTTTTGAACATTTAAAGAGCGGTCAGATATTGAAGGCAATTATCCATCCATAGAGATGTCTTAAAATTTGCCAGATCACGCGAGAATACATTTAAGAATACACACCTGTATAGGACAACGCATATAAGCTGTTGACTTTAAATATGCGTTGTGTTATTATAATTTCAGAGTAACATAATTTACTACATCATGAACATATGTAAATAGAAAGCTGTGGACAGATGATAAATCAGGTAGAATTAGAAAAAGTAATCCGTGAGACTATCCGGAGATATCAGAAAAAAAGGCTGATCATCGCAGTTAACTGGAAGATGAATATGACAATTGCTGAGGGAAGAAAATTTTTAGAGGAATTAAGAGATATTCCGGATGTCCCCCTTGTTATTTTTCCTCCTTTTACAACGTTAGCAGGATTGGCAGAAGAATTTACCGTTAGGAATATCCTGACTGGGGCGCAGAACTTCCATGATCAGCCGGGAGGTGCATTTACCGGAGAGATATCCATTCCCATGCTGCAGGAGCTGGGATGTACCTATTTGATGGCAGGCCATTCCGAACGGAGGGTATACAATTATGAGTCTGACGAGGAAATCAACCGAAAAGTTCTTGCCGCGGCAAAGGCTTCTATGAAGATTATGCTCTGTATCGGAGAGAGCCAGAAGGAACGTCAGGAGGGCATTTGGAAAGAAACGCTTCGAAACCAGCTGCTGAAAGATCTTGCAACACTGCAAGGAGAGGCGGTTTCAAAAGTACATATTGCTTATGAGCCTGTATGGGCGATCGGGACAGGCGTAAGCGCATCATCAGATGAGATTCATGAAACCCATGTATATTTAAAAGGTGTAATCCGGGAGATATTAGGCATAGAAGTGCCCATACTCTATGGCGGCAGTGTAAATGAAAAAAATGCAGCAGCCATAGGCGAGATTCCATCTGTAGATGGATTTTTAATCGGAAGTGCAGGGATTCATGCAGAAAAATTAAACTATATTCAAGAGTGTGTCTGAAAATTACATGCGCTGGAGTATATGATAATATATTAGGAAGAGAGGACATACATATGGAAATGGAACAGTTGGTTGCAAAAATTGCAGATGAGATTTTGAGAAAGCTGGAGACTCAGGGGGGATTAAAACCTGCTCCATCAGGTTCCGTAGCAGGTATGATAGACCATACGCTGCTGAAACAGGATGCCAGTGAAGAACAGATCAAGAAGTTATGTGAGGAAGCGAAAGAAAATCATTTTTGTTCGGTATGCATTAACCCGGGATACGTTCCCCTTTGTTATGATCTGCTGAGAGGGACAGGGGTAAAAGTGTGTACCGTCATCGGATTTCCACTGGGTGCCACCACAACGAAATCCAAAGTATTTGAAGCAAATGAAGCCATTGAAAACGGAGCAAACGAAGTAGACATGGTCATCAATGTGGGGAAAGTAAAATCAGAAGACTGGAGCTTTGTAAAAAAAGATATTTCAGACGTAGTGACTGCCGTTCATGGCAGGGCAATTGTAAAAGTAATCCTTGAGACCTGTCTGCTTACCGAAGAAGAGATTGTACATGTATGCCGGATATGCAAAGAGGCAGGTGCAGATTTTGTTAAGACATCCACAGGGTTTTCTACCGGAGGAGCTACCGCAGCACATGTGGCACTTATGAGAAAAGCGGTGGGCAATGAGATGGGCGTAAAAGCGTCCGGCGGAGTAAAGAGTGCAGAGACAGCCAGGGAAATGATTGCGGCAGGTGCAACGAGACTGGGTACCAGTTCCGGTATTGCAATCATAAATGGTCTGACCGGAACCGGTAATTATTAAAGGAGAGGAGTGAAGGAAATGGCACAAAAAATGAGGGCTGTAAGGTTATTTGCACCAAAAGACATACGCTGCGTGGAAGTAGATGTACCCCGGATTGAAAAGGATACCCAGGTTTTGATAAAGGTAAAAAGCTGTGGGGTATGCGGGTCTGATATTCCCAGAGTTATGGTGAAAGGCACTTATCATTTTCCAACAACCATAGGCCATGAGTTTGCAGGACAGATTGCAGCCTGTGGCGATAAGGTGAAAAACCAGCTGGATGTGGGGGACCGGGTATCTGTTATGCCTTTGATTCCCTGCGGAGAATGCCAGTATTGTAAAGTAGGACAGTCACATCTCTGTGACACATATGACTACTATGGTTCCAGAAGAGACGGTGCCATGGCTGAATATATCGTAGTGGAATCAGAAAACTGCCTGAAACTCCCGTCCGGAGTAGATTACGAAGAAGGCTCCTTTACAGATCCGGTGTCGGTAGGGCTTCATGCAGTGCGGAAGACGAAAATTGAAGCCGGAAAATCTGCTGCGGTATTTGGACTTGGTGCAATTGGATTTATTACGGTGCAATGGTTAAAAGCCCTTGGATGCACAACGGTAATTGCCGTTGACGTATCCGATGATAAGCTGCGTCTGGCAAAGCGGCTTGGCGCCACAGCCGGAGTAAATGGAAAAGACCTGGATGCAGTCAAGGCAATTAAAGATTTGACAGGAGGGGAAGGGGTAGATATTGCAATCGAGTTTGCAGGAAGCAAGTACACCCACGTGCAGGCGGTAGCCTCCTGTAAGAAAAATGGAGAAGTTGTTTACGGCGGTATCACTTATGATGATGTAACGTTTCCCAACAGCGTCATAGCTTCTATATTACGAGGGGAACTGACGATTCACGGCAGCTGGAATTCATCCATTAACCCACTTCCCATTAATGAGTGGAAGAGTGCCCTGGAGTTTATACATACCGGGCAGATGAATGTAGACCCGCTGATTACCCACAGGGTACGACTGGAAGATTGTAAAGAAGTATTTGATATGATGTTTAAGCGGTCAGAAGTATTTACAAAAGTACTCTTTAAACCGGAAATGTAGAAACCAAGCAGGAGGATGAAGCAAATGACACAGGAAGCATTAGGATTAGTGGAAACAAGAGGTCTGGTAGCAGCAATTGAAGCAGCGGATGCTATGGTAAAAGCAGCAGATGTAACATTGGTTGGATCAGAGAAAATCGGATCCGGATTAGTGACAATTATGGTACGCGGAGACGTGGGAGCAGTGAAAGCCGCAACCGAAGTGGGAGCCCAGGCAGCAGGAAAATTAGGTGAACTGGTTGCCGTACATGTGATTCCCAGGCCCCATGGTGACGTGGAGAAAATATTGCCCCAGGCATAAATTCTAGATAAAGGTTGATTAGAGTCTGTTTGAAAATTCATTCCCGCCATCTGCACGCCTCATTTTGCAGTATATTTGCCCCGAATTCAGGTTGCGCAGCCCACTGCGCGCCCTTCATCCGAAACAAATCTACCACAAACTGTGACGCACATCTGTCAGAAAGCATTTTTCAAACAGGCTCTTAGAGAGAAGGCAGGGTGTTCAGATGGATGGCCCTGCCTTTTTTATTGTTCATTATTGGATATAAAACAGTATTATGTTATAATATCCAAATAATATCCTTTTCAAAGAAAATAAGGAGATGATTGTCGGGAGGAGAATGATGATGAATGATTATAAAAAGATAGAGCTTCTTGTTCAGGTGGCTAAGCTGTATTATGAAAATGATTACAGCCAGGAAATGGTGGCAAAAAAGTTAAGCCTGTCCAGACCATATATATCAAAACTTTTGAATGAAGCGAAAGAGGTGGGCATCGTTCGAGTCCAGGTGGTCGATCCTATGAGTGTAGAGAGCAAACTGGAGCAGAAATTCAGGAATAAATTTAATTTGAAGAAAGTAATTATAACACCATTCAATGCGGATGAGAATCCTCTGTCACGCATTGGGATGGAGATGGCGAGATATCTGAACAGTATTATAAAAAATGGCGATATTCTGGGACTTTCCTGGGGTGACACCCTGTTTGAGTGCTCCAAATCCCTCATTGGCAGAGAAGACCTGGAAAATGTAACCGCAGTACTTCTCTGTGGAGGTATCAGCGATCTGAAGAAAAATATTTATTCCACAGAAATCGCAAATAATTTTGCAAATAAGCTGAGAGCTTCCTCTTATGTGCTGCCTCTTCCGGCTGTGGTGGATAATAAAAAAATGAAAGATATCATCCAGCGTGACCACAATATGGGCAAAGTACTTCAGTATGGATACGATGCCAATATTGCAGTTTTTACAATGGGGGCATTCGGACTGAAAAGCGCAATTGTACGTGCAGGTTATTTAAGCGACCGCACCATGGAAGAGCTTTCCCAAAAAGGAGCGGTAGGAGATATCTGTTCCCATATTATTGACATCAACGGGAATATCTGTGATATGGAATTAGATGAAAGAACCATTGCTGTGCCGTTAGATGTAATCCGGCAGAAAGAATACCGGATCGGCGTGGCACAGGGCACCAGTAAAATTGATTCTATCTGCGGGGCGCTAAACGGCGGGCTGATCAATGTCCTGATCACAAATGAAGAGACGGCGGAGTTAGTATGGAATAAAATTGAAAAGATGGAACGGGTTTAGGGGAGATCGGAAAGCAATCGAAATAGGAAAGCAATCGAAATAGGAAAGCAATCGAAATCGGAAAGCATTCGAAATAGAATCATATAAAAAAGAGTATAAAACCGGATGAACAACAACGGTTTTATACTCTTTTCGATTTTAATTGGAAATTAAAATAGTCTGTGGTGCAGTGATTCAGCTCTAAACCATATCAATTGAGCGCTGCAGTGCATCTGCAGATGCTTTGATCTCATCGGCTTCCACATCGGTGATGGTTTCCGGTTTTGCTTTTTTCAAGAGTTTCCTCAGATTGGCAATATCATTTTTCAGGAAATTCTTCTGTTCTTTTGTTAATTCCTTTTTCCGCTCAGATAATAGCTGCTCTGCTTTGATGATCATGCCCTGAGCATCGTTTATGGTATCCAGAGAGCCTTTCTGTCTGGAATCCTGGACCTCATATTGCTGTGCATCCTGGATTGCTTTTTCAATGTCTGCTTCTGACAGGTTGGAAGCGGCTGTTATGGTAATATCCTGGGCTTTTCCGGTTCCCAGGTCTTTTGCCGAGACATGTACAATTCCGTTGGTATCGATATCAAAGGTAACTTCAATCTGGGGACCGCCAGCCATGGCGCGCTTGATGCCGCTTAAGCGGAATTTGCCCAGGCTTTTGTTATCTCTGGCAAACTGGCGTTCTCCCTGTAGAACGTGGATATCAACGGAAGTCTGGAAGTTTCCGGCAGTGGTAAATATTTTGGATTCCCTTCTGGGGATTGTGGAATTTTTAGGAATCAAAACGTTACATACGCCGCCCACAGTTTCAATGGAGAGGGACAGGGGAGTGACATCCAGCAGCAGGATTTCGTTGAGGCCTGCATCTCCAGCCAGCTTTCCGCCCTGGATGGAAGCGCCCAGTGCTACACATTCGTCGGGGTTTAAGTTCTTGCTCAGGTCATGGCGTGTCAGCATTTTTACCTTTTCCTGAACCGCCGGAATACGGGTGGAACCGCCCACCAGAAGTACTTTGCCAAGCTCCGAACTGGAGATACCGGCGTCATTTAAAGCGGTCTGGACCGGCAGGGCGGTGCGTTCCACCAGGTCGCTTGTCAGTTCATCAAATTTTGCCCGGGTAAGGTTCATATCCAGATGCACCGGACCGGAACGGGTGGTGCTGATAAAGGGAAGATTAATATTTACGGTAGTCGCAGCGGATAATTCTCTTTTGGCTTTCTCCGCTTCTTCCCGGATACGGTTCATCGCAACACTGTCTTTGGTGAGATTGATCCCTTCCTGTTTTTTGAATTCATTTACCAGGTAATCGCAGATGCGTTTATCAAAATCATCACCGCCCAGCTGATTATCACCGGCAGTTGCCATTACCTCCACAACACCTTCCCCGATTTCAATTACAGACACGTCAAAAGTTCCGCCCCCCAGATCGTAGATCAGGATTTTCTGAGGTGCGAAATTATCAAGACCGTAAGCCAGGGCAGCCGATGTGGGCTCATTGATGATTCGCTGTACATTTAAGCCGGCTATTCTTCCGGCATCTTTTGTTGCCTGCCGCTGGGAATCACTGAAGTAAGCGGGAACCGTAATTACAGCATCCGTAACCGGTTCTCCCAGATAGCTCTCTGCGTCGGTTTTTAATTTTTTCAGAATCATTGCCGAAATCTCCGGCGGCGTGAATTTCTTGCCATTTATTTTAACTGTATAGTCAGTACCCATGTGGCGTTTTATGGAAAAAACGGTATTATCCGGATTGGTTACAGCCTGGCGTTTAGCCGGTTCACCGATCAGGCGGTCACCGTTTTTGGTAAAAGCCACAATAGACGGAGTCGTCCGAAATCCTTCCGCATTTGCAATTACGACAGGCTGGCCTCCTTCCATAACAGCTACACAGCTGTTTGTCGTGCCTAAATCAATGCCAATAATTTTACCCATTTTCATATACCTCTTTCTCATCTCATCTTTTCATTTCGTAACAGTCCGGCGGGCAGAAGCTTTTCGGCAAATGCCGGCGCCTGTTTTCTACAACTAGAATATTGGATAAATGTGTCACCTTTATGTATGGTTTCTAAAGAAAGTAAAAATAATTACGCCATCATTTTATGAATTGTTTATATTTGCAGGTTTTTTAAAAGTTTAATGAAAGTTTAATGAAAAGTTAACCTTTATTTGTATGGCAAAACGATTATATATATGATATAGTTCTTTGTGAATCAAAATAATTGATGACTATGGAAAAGTGTTATGTGTGATCACGTATCCATTATGGAAATGCGGAAAGGAGCAGAATACATGGCGTCGTTAATTCAGGTAAAGGATTTGAGTAAGATCTATAATCCGGGAGAAAATGAAGTGCGTGCTCTGGATCATGTCAGCCTGGAAATCAACACAGGAGAGTTTGTGGCGATTATCGGACAGTCAGGTTCCGGAAAATCTACCCTGATGAATATGCTGGGATGTCTGGATGTGCCAACATCGGGAGAGTATTATTTAAATGGTGTGGATGTATCAACGATGAAAGACAACGACCTTGCGGCAGTGCGAAACCGGGAGATTGGTTTTATCTTTCAGGGATTTAATCTGATTGCCAATCTGACTGCGGTGGAGAATGTGGAACTTCCACTGATTTACCGGGGAGTTGATATGAGGGAAAGAAAGAGGCTGGCAATTGAATCACTAAAGATGGTGGGGCTGGAGAAGCGAATGCATCACAAACCGACCGAAATGTCAGGCGGACAGCAGCAGAGAGTGGCAATAGCCAGGGCAATCGCAGCAAAACCACCGGTTATTCTGGCGGATGAGCCCACCGGTAACCTGGATTCTGCATCCAGTAAAGAAATACTGGGAATATTGAAAAATTTACATAAAGATGGAAGAAGCGTCATATTGATTACACACGATAATGGAATCGCAGACCAGGCACGAAGGGTTGTGCGGATCATGGATGGGAAGATAGAGTCAGATACGATGAATGAGTAGATCAATAGTGAATAGTCACGGGCAGTAAAGTAAAATGGAGGAGACCATTATGAAAAAGAAACATAAAAAATTACCTTTTATTATTGCAGGCGTCGTCGTTGTGGCGGGCGTCGGTTTTTTTGCCCTCAGAGGGCAGGGAACCCAGGCTGTGAATAATCAGGCTGTGGCAGTAGTTCCGGTAACCACCGGAGATGTACAGGAATATGTGGATACCAGCGGAACCGTTGAGAGCCGGAATAAGAAGACATTTTTTTCACCGGTAAACGCAACGGTTAAGAATCTGAATTTTCAGCGTGGTGATACGGTGAAAGCAGGAGATATGCTGATCACATTTGATTTGGAAAATTTGGAAAAAGACAATAAAAAAGCAGATTTAAACGTGTTATCCGGGAAATACGGATATCAGGATTCTATTAATAAATCGAATAAAGCTGCGAATGATAAAGCAGATGCAGCCAGCCAGGTAAGCAGTCTGCAGGCTCAGGTGGATCAGTGGAAACAGAGAGTTGCAGACTTAAACCGCGCAATTGCCCAGGCAACGAAGGACGCTCAGGATCAGGCAGTCCAGAAGCAGTCAGAAGCTGTGGCACAGGCAGAGGCACAAGCCAAAGCCCAGGCGGAGGCAGCAAAAGCTAAGATAAAAGCAGAGACAGATAAATTAAAGGAAAAGATTGAGAAATTAACCAAGAAAAAAGCGGAGTACACGGTAAAATTAAATGCGGCTGTACAGACGTTAACACAGCTTCAGGGGCAGTTAAGCGATGCGAAATTCCAGCAGGTTATTCTGCAGCAGAGTTATGATGAAGCAAGCGGTTTAGGGGATGCGGCTAAGATTGAGTCTGCAAGCCAGGCATTGAAAGCCCAGATGGCAGTGGTTCATGATCTGGAGGACGTAAAAGTCCCTGCCGCACAGGCAAAGGTGAATGAGCTAAATGAGAAGATTGCCCAGGAATTTGATAATCCAATAGCGGAATATCAGGCACAGATTCAGAAATTGTCAACACCTGAGAGCAGTACAGGAGCTGGAACCCAGGGAGGAACCGGAGGGGCAGATTTGTCTGGTACCGGTGCGGGGCAGTCGGCGGCAGATACGACAGATCTTCAGCTGGAACTGCAGGATGCCCAGTCAACTCTGGCTGAATTACAGTCCGATCTGGCATCTAAGAAAGCAATTGCCGAAGCAGACGGTGTTACATTATCAGAAGAATCAAAAGCTCAGATGGAAGTCAACAATAACCTCCAGGAACTGGAGAGCAAGACGTTAGAAGAGTTAATCACAAAGGGAAAACAAGGTATTACCGCAGAATTCAGCGGCGTAATCTCCGACAGTAAAGCAGCCCAGGGAGGTATGGTTACCCAGGGGAGTGAAATGTTTACGCTTCAGAGCACCCAGGATGTAGATGTTAATATCTCACTTTCCAAGTATGATTTTGAAAAAGTCCAGAAAGGACAAAAAGCAACCGTTAAAATTGGAGCCAAAGAATATAAAGGCACTGTGAGTAAGATCAGCCACATTGCCATTCCAAATGAAAAAGGAACGCCGATTATCAGTGCATCCGTTTCCATTGACAATCCGGATGAAGATATTTTCCTGGGTGTGGAAGCAAAAGTTTCCATTCAGGCGGCTGAGGCAGTGCAGGTTCCGGTAGTTCCGGTTGAGGTAGTCAATACCGGTAACGAAGGTTCTTTCTGCTATATTATAAAAGATGGTGTAGTTGCGAAACAGATTGTCGAGACGGGCGTGTCTTCAGACAGCTACATCGAAATTAAGTCAGGGCTTGAGCCTGGTGACCAGGTGATACCGGATATCGGAATGTATCAGGAAGGAAGCCCGGTTGTGCCAATGGATGAAAACAGCATGAATGCAGGAACAGGCGCCGATGGTTCAGAAGGCGGAGCGGCTCAGGCAGAATCATAAGGAAAGCAGGGGGATAAAAATGAAAGGGGCACATATATGAGTGGTTTGCTTGAATATTTTAAAATGGCAATAAAAAGTATTGTTGCAAATAAAGGCCGTTCTTTCCTGACTATGCTGGGTATCATTATTGGTATTGCTTCTGTAATAGCGATTATGTCAGTGGGTGCCGGAACCACGGAGTCCATGACAGCGGAAGCAAATGATGTGGGAGGCGGACAGATCTATGTATCCTGCAGCGAAGACGCAGTAAACGCCAATCAGATGATCACAGCGGCTGATATGGAAGCCATTACTTCGAAAGTAAATGGTGTGGAAGGCGTTACGCCGGCATCGGGAAGCAGTGGAAGTACGGTAACCGGTAAAGGTGAATTCCAGCTGAGTCTGAGTGCAGGAACACAGATGCTGCAGAGAATGAACAACTTTACGATGAAAAGAGGAAAATACTTTACGGATGCGGATGTACAGGAAGGTAAGAACGTCTGTGTTCTTACCGACACAGATGCCAAGCGGCTATTTGGATCTGACGATGTAGTGGGAATGGATATTGATGTTACCATGGACGGCATGACGTATGCATACCGTATCGTGGGAATTACCGGGGCAAAGGAGAATACGGCATTTGTAAGCTATAGCTACGATGGACAGCCGGTTACCCTGGATATTCCGTATACCTCTCTGACGAATTATGGTTATGATCCAGAGCCTTTTTACAGCATTTATGTATTTGCAGATAAGACAATGGATGCAAAACAAATTACAAATTCCGTAATTCACATACTGGAATCCAGGCATCAGAGTGCGGGAGAGGATTTCTACCGGGTTCAGAACTTCCAGGATGTGCTGCAGAGTATTAACAGCATGATGAGTATGGTAACAGCATTTATCTCTTTTGTAGCAGCGATTTCGCTGTTAGTAGGAGGAATTGGTGTTATGAATATTATGCTGGTTTCCGTTACGGAACGTACCAGGGAAATCGGTATCCGAAAATCTCTGGGTGCCAAGACTTCTTCGATTATGGTACAATTCCTGGCGGAATCAGCAATCATTACAGCTATGGGCGGAGTGATTGGCATTATTATAGGCGTAATAGCAGCTTTTGGTATCTGCAGTATTATGTCTGTATCTTTAGGAAGTACGATTAACCCGGGAATCAGTGTAGCAACGATTCTGGGAGCAACATTTTTTTCCTGTGCAGTTGGTATTTTCTTTGGGATCTACCCGGCAAGAAAAGCAGCGAAACTCAGCCCGATTGAAGCGTTGAGAAGAAATTAGTAAAACATGTTAAAAACAATGCGATAAAAAATGAGATAAACAAAGCAAAGGAACTTATAAGTTGTATGAGTTCCTTTGCTTTGTTTTTAGGTGTTCTCCAGATTTTGGGAAGGTGGGGGTTTTGTCTTGACAAACACCCTTTAGAATGCTATGATATAAGAAATTACACTCGAGTGCAAATAAAGGAGACGTGAGTTGTGTGTATGAGAAACCGATAACATTAAAAGATGTAGCAGAGAAATCAAAATTTTCCCTTCGGACGGTGAAAAAAGTTTTATCCGGTGATGAGACGGTGAGACCTGAGACGAAGGAACATATTTTACAGGTAGCAAAGGAACTGGGTTATCGCAAGAACCGCATGGCAAGTGTTCTGGCTACAAATAAAGTACATAATATCGCTATTGTAATCGGCGATTTTAAGTACTTCTTTCCAGAGGCGAAAGCCGGATTTGGGAAGTGTTACCGGGAATACCGGGAGCAGAAGATCGGAATTGAATTTTTCACACCTGAAAATGAAACTGTGATGGCATCCAGAGAGCTGTTGCAGGTGCTGCTGGAAAATGACAACATTGATGCGGTAATCATGCACGCCTGCAGTATGAGCGGGCTGAACAGGGAGATCAATGCACTGGTCAAGAGCGGAAAGCCGGTATTTACTTTCGGGGCGGATGCTCCTTCCAGTGACCGCATCTGCTACGTAGGTCCCAAGGCTTATGAATCAGGCAGGATTGCAGCCCAGATAATGGTGAATTATATTGGGAAAAAGGGAAACGTTTTTATCGTTAATCAAAGTATTGAAGAGATGCAGACCGTGGAACGTAACCGGGGATTTATGGATTTTATTATGGAATATTGTCCGGATGTAAAAGTCAGTCAGATGACGGTTCAGAAAAATGAGAACGAGTATTACAACAAGGTGCGCAGGCTGATTGAGACTCAGCAGGTATCCGGGATTCTGGGAGCGGATGCGGATTGCTATATTGTCGGGAATGTTCTGAGGGATTTACAGAACCGGGATATTACGGCTATGGGATTTGACCTGTCAGAAGATACGGAGCAGCTTTTAAAAGAAGACTATTTTAAAGTGGTGCTCAGTCAGAATCCGGACAAACAGGCTTATAAAGTATTGCAAAAAATGTGTGATTATATTTCTTATGGGGTAAAAGTTAAGAAAAATATCTATACGGATGTATCAATTATTACCAGCGAGTGTTTGCGGTATAGAGAAGAGTAACGAAGGATTTTCGGTTACTCTTTCCTTTAACAAATAATGTGCACCCGAGTGCACAAGAGCGTGTTTAAAAATATGCTCTGGAGAGGCGGGAAGATGTATCAGTCAGTAGAAAGCTATCGAAACCAGCGAAATTATAACTGCAGGATCCGGGAAGTGGTGTATCAGGGGGTCAAACAGGTTAATCTGGAAAATGAATATCTGCATATTGGGGTGTTGGCAGGAAAAGGCAGCGATATCTTTGAATTTGTTTACAAACCCATGGACCTGGATTTTATGTGGCATTCTTTTCACGGGGTGAAGAATCCGCAGACTTACGTAACGACGAAGAACAGCAGGTATGGAAGATTTTTGGATCTGTACGAAGGCGGATGGCAGGAGCTATTTCCCAACTACGGGGCGGCGAGCACCTATATGAATGCGGAGCTGGGGATCCACGGCGAGGTATGTGTGGCACAGTGGGATTATCAGATAGAAAAAGACACCGAGGAAGAGATAACGGTAAAGTTTGCGATCCGCACTGCCAAGACACCGTTTTATCTGGAAAAGTGGATGACTCTGAAAAGCGGCGATCCTACCCTTTATATACGTGAGCGGGTGACTAATGAAGGTGCGGTACCCCTGCAGTTTATGTGGGGACAGCATCCGGCTCTGGGAGCACCGTTTCTGGATGATAACTGTGAGATTATTTTAAATGGAGACTGCAAGGTACACACTTTAAACATACAGAGTGCACTGCCGGCAAACAGACAGATGAACTGGCCCCTGGTAAAAGACGTGAACGGATATGAACTGGATTTATCCAGAATACGGCATCCGGAAGAGAAGAAATATCTGGAATATGGCATTTCCGGAATAGCAGACAGCCGGTATTGTGTATGGAACCACAGGCTCCATGTTGGGTTTGGAATGGAGTGGGAGAAAGACATTTATCCTTATCTCTGGATCTGGGAGCCAAATTGTGCGGCGCAGGGGTATCCCTGGTATGGCAGAAACTATACATTAGGCTGTGAACCCTGGTCGGTACTGGCGGAGAGCATGGAGGAAGTGGAGAGAGAAGATGCCGGAATTAAAATAGAAGCAGGGATGAGTATGGAAACGACATTAAAAGCTTATGTGTGTCTGGAGAAGGAAATGAAATGAGGTGGGCAGCATGTATGTAATTGGATTGGATGTGGGAACGACAGGTACAAAGGCTCTGCTGATCGATGAAACCGGAAAACTAAAGGGAAGAGGGTATCGTGGATACCGGACAATACAAGGAGCGGGAGGCATAGTAGAGCAGCGGGCAGGAGATTGGTGGGAAGCAGCAGCAGGGGCAGTTCGGGAGGCATGTGGGGAGTGTGAAAAATCAGAAATTACGGCATTGGCACTTTCTACCCAGGGAGCCAGTTCCCTGCTGGTAGACGCTGATTTTAATGCCATAGGAAATGCAATTACCTGGATGGATAAAAGAGCCGTTCAAGAAGAGGAGGAACTGCAGAAAAAAGCAGAGGACGAATATTATTATACGAAGACGGGATGGGAGTTAAGCGCCAGCCTGGATGCCTGCAAATTGCTTTGGATTAAGAAGAACCGCAGGGAAGATATGGACAGGGCGGTGAAATTTATCTCTACACTGGAATATATGAACCACTGTCTGACGGGGCATGCTGTGATTGATCCCTCCAATGGGGCAATCCGCCAGCTGATGGATATACAGACCTGGCAGTGGGATGAAAAGATATTGGAGGATATCGGCATCTCCAGAGAACTTCTTCCGGAAATAAAAAGAACAGGCGAATACCTGGGGACACTGACAGAAGATGCCGCTGATGCATTAGGACTGACAAAAGAAGTAAAAGTATTTAACGGAGCCCATGACCAATATTGCTGTGCCCTTGGGTCCGGGAGTGTAAAAAACGGAGATCTGCTGCTTGGAACTGGTACCGCCTGGGCGGTTATGAGCATAACGGATCAGCCCATGCTGACAAAATCCAAAATCTCACCGGCAAGACATGTGGTGCCTGGGCTGTGGGGGGCTCTGTCTTCCATCAGCGGCGGGGGTATTGTACTGGACTGGTGGAAAGACCGGATGGCGGGACTCACATATGAAGCGTTAAATGAAGGTGTTGAGCAGAAGATTGGAAGAGAAGAGACGCTGATGTTTTTCCCTTATCTCACAGGCGCAGGCTGCCCTATTTGGGATTTCAGGGCAAAAGGAACGCTGACGGGGCTGGAATTAAGGCATGACCCACTGGATGTGGCAGTGGCGGTAATGGAAGGGATCGTTTTTCATACAGCCATGCTTCTGGAGGATTACCGGGAAAACGGGGCACAGATTAACAGCCTGAGAGTGATGGGCGGTGCATTAAACAGCAGTGGATGGATGCTTATACTGCAGGCGGTGCTGGACTGTGAGGTCATCCGGGTAACTCAGACAGATGCGGCATGCGTGGGGGCGGCAATGATTGCAGCGGTGGAGGGCGGTATATATAAAGATTATGCCCTGGCGGTAAAATCCATGGTCTCTTATGAGCGGATGCAGGAGGTATCAGGGGAGTTAAAGGAATTTTACCAGCTGAAATACAAAGCATACAAAAGAAACTGGAACATCATCAGGGAAATCTATCATAGCGGTCTATCCGGACAGGATATGCCACCGGTCCCGGGAAGGAAGGAGCAGTATGATCAATAAATGGTTTCATAAAACAGAGCTGGATGATGCATTTTATAAAGAATATCTGGCTGACAGGCTGCCGGAAAACATAACGGATGTGCATGTTCATATGAATCTGGAAGAGCATGTGAAAGGTGTGAGCAAGGAGCGGATTGCAATGGACTGGGCGTTGGAATGCGGGCTTCAGATGGATTATGAAGCGGCGCAGCATTATTACCGGACCATGTTCCCGGACAGGCAGATTTCTTTAACGGTGTTCCCTTTTCCCCTTGCCGAGGTGGATATACCGGGCAATAATGCGTATTTGTCAAAGCTGGCAAAGGACGGAAAGGTAGATGCTCTTATGAGTGTCAGACCGGAGTGGACAGCCGGGTATTGTGAAGATTTGCTTGTGGATAATCCGTTTTTGGGATTTAAGCCCTATCCCTATCTGGCATCTGCAGTCAAAGGGGCTGATATCAGTATCTATGATTTTATGCCCGAGAGCCAGCTTGCGGTTCTGGACAGACATAAGAAGGCGCTGATGCTGCATCTGCCGCGAAAAGGAAGGCTGCCGGATCCTGACAATATTCGGGAACTGCGGGAAATCAGACAGAAATTCCCGGATATACATATTATTCTTGCACATTTTGGGAGGAGCTTTACAACGGATATATTTAGCAGAGGGATCACTGCACTGGGTGACGATCTGAAGGGATTTTATTTTGACACGGCGGCGGTTGTGAATCCCCGGGTACATCAGATGGCAATGGAACGGCTGGACAGCAGGCAGATCTTGTTTGGAACAGATTTTCCAATTATGACCTGGCATGGTATGCGGGAGTGGCACACGGATTCGCCAACGAATTACTGCAGAGAAGATTTTGGATGGAACAGGCATGAGAAAGGGGCAGATGCAGAAGCGGGATTTACTTTTATCGCCTATGTACAGCTTAAGAATATGCTGGATGCCATCGGTAATGACTCTTTACGAAAAGAACAGATATTTTACAAAAATGCATTAGATGCATTTCGAAAAGGAGGGAAGTAATCTTAGAACATGTTTCAAACACGCTTGCGTATAAAATGGTTTGTAAAATTGGGGTAAGGTATTATTTTCAAAAAAGGAGGACATAAAACATGGGTGTTACAGAAACGAAAGAAGGAAGTGCAAAGCCAGAAGAAGTGAAAGAAAAGGGGCAGGATGCCTGGGGAGGCAGGAAGAATACGCTGTGGAAAATACTGGAGATGAGGGAACTTTCCATTGCTATTATATTGGCAATTATGGTGATTTTCCTGATGATCAGTACCAGCACTTTTGCAACCAGCGCCAACATCAGAGTCCTGATCCAGGGTATGAGTGTGGATATGATGATCGCCATTCCAATGGCGATATCCCTCATTGCCGGTAATATTGATTTTTCCGTAGGATCAACGCTGTGCCTGTCCAGCTACATCGGCTGTATGGCTATGGGAGCGGGAGCTCCAGCCTGGCTTGGTATTCTGGCGGGGCTGCTGGCGGGCGCAGTACTGGGTGCAATTAACGCAGTGATTATTAATCAGTTCAAGATTACGCCGCTAATCGCAACCCTTGGTACCTGGATGGCGTATCAGGGAATTGCTTTGGTGCTTGCGGGAGGGAATACTGTATCCAATCTTCCCACGGCATTTAAGAACTTTGGAAGGATGGAAGCCGGGGGGGTTCCGTTTACCATCATCTATATGTTGATTATTATAGTGGCAGGTATTTTTGTATTAAAATACGTGAATTTTTTCCACGAGGCTTACTTTATCGGCAGCAATAAAAATTCGGCTCTGCTGGCGGGAATTAATACCAAAAAGTTTATTTATATCAGCTATGCACTGACGGGGGCGGTTGCGGCATTTGCAGGTATGACACTGGCAGCCAGACTGGGAAGCGTATCCCAGAACTCTGGAACCGGGCTGGAATTTCGAAATGTGGTGGCGCTGCTCATTGGCGGTGTCTCTATGGACGGAGGCGAGGGCAGTCTGGTAGGCGTTGTCCTTGGTGTTACCATTATGCAGGTTGTCAGCAATGCACTGGTGCTGCTGGATATTAACGCCAGCTATACCAAGGTGATCCAGGGAGCAATTTTAATTATCGCAGTTGCCATTGACCAGCTGAATAAGCAGCGTAAATTAAAAGCAGCTGCATAGAGCGTGTTTGAACTACACGGAAGCATTTTAAAACACGCTCTAAACCGAAAAAGGAGGAAGCAGTTTGGAAAATTTAATAGAATTAAGAAATATATGTAAATTTTTCCCTGGTGTAAAAGCGTTAAATGATGTCAGTCTTTCCATTAAGAAAAACAGTGTCCACTGCATTATCGGAGAAAATGGAGCTGGTAAATCTACGCTGATGAAAATTATGTCCGGTGCCTATAGGAGAGATAAAGGGACGATGATCATGGAGGGGCAGGAACTGAATCCGTCTTATCCGGGAGATGCTTTAAAAGCAGGTATCGGCATTGTATACCAGGAGCTGAATAATTTTTCTCATCTGGATGTGGCGAGTAATCTTTTTATTGGGAGATTTCCGAAAAAAGGGAGATGTATTGACTACAAGAAGATGTATAAAGAAGCCCAGATCCTGCTTCAGAGGTTCGGACTTGGGCATATCAGACCTACGGACAGTATGGACCGCATCAGCCTGGGTGCCCAGCAGATGGTTGAGATTGCAAAGCTTTTATCCATGAATGTAAAGCTGATGATTTTAGATGAGCCAACCTCTGCACTGACGGATATGGAAGTAGAATTGCTGTACAAGCTGATTGACCAGGTAAAGGCAAAGGATGTTTCCATCGTTTATATTTCCCACAAGCTGGATGAGGTGCTGCATCTGGCTGATGAGATATCGGTTTTAAAAGACGGGGAACATGTGGCAACATTTCCAAACAGTACCGGACTTACCAAAGATGATCTGGTGCGGTATATGGTTGGCAGAGATGTAGTTTACGACTATGGGGTGGGAACTACTAAAATACAAGATGAAGTACTTCGGGCTGACAATCTCTGCAGCGGTTCAAAAGTAAAAAATGTGACGTTTTCCCTGAAGCGGGGTGAGATTCTGGGTTTTGCAGGGCTGGAAGGTTCCGGGCGCACTGAGGTGTTGGAGACGGTTTTTGGATGGAGAAAGAAGACCGGAGGTGCCATTCACATAGGCGGTAAGCCGGTTAAGATTACAAGCCCTATTGATGCCAAAAGAAACGGAATTGCCTATATAACAAAAGAGCGCAAGACGCTTGGGCTGTTTCTGGAACTGAGCAGTGAAGACAATATGAGTGCGGCAAACGGAAGCAAGTTTGTGAAAAAAGGTCTTGTGGATTATAAACATATCACAAAGAATGCAAAAGAATACCAGCAGAAAATGCAGATCAAATTATCGGATGTGAAGCAGAAAGTGGGAAACCTTTCAGGGGGAAACCAGCAGAAGGTGCTTCTGTCCATGTGGATGACGGCAAATCCTGATATTATTATGATCGACGAACCTACCAGGGGGATTGATGTAGGGGCAAAGGCGGAAATACATATGCTGCTGCGGCGTCTTGTTGGAGAAGGTAAGGCAATTATCATGATCTCGTCGGAGATGCCGGAAATTATGGCGGCCTGTGACCGGGTACTGGTATTTCACGACGGAAGGATTACGGGGGAACTCAGCGGGAATGAGGTGACAGAGAATGGCATGATGCGTCTGGCGTCCGGAATTACCGCTTTATAAAAACTATATAAAAGGGAAAAAGGAGGATTTACGTATGAAACAGTACAAAAAAGTAATGGGGATCTTATTGGCAGGAGTACTGGCATTATCCATGGCAGGCTGTGGGGACAGCGAAAAAACGGATGGTAAGGCAGAGACGAAATCAGAAGAAACGGCAGGCGGTCAGACGGCAGCTTCCGGTGAGGGAGAAGAGTACGCAGTGATCATGTCTGTTAACCAGCTGGAATTTTTTGATGCATTAAAAGCAGGGGTCAATGATGCTGCACACAGTCTGGGTGCCAAATGGTATTATGCAGGTCCGCAGGATCTGGCACCGGATAAAGTGGCGGAAGCAATTGACCAGGCGGTAGCGAAAAAAGTAACCGGTATCGTGGTACACGGACAGTTCCAGGAGACCGGGGCAGCTATTGACAATGCCATTGCAGCAGGTGTTCCCGTAATCTGTGTCAATACGGATATAGAATCGAACCGCCTCTCTTTCCTGGGATGTGATCCCTATAATACCGGAGTGGAAATGGCAAAGCAGATGGCAAAAGAGATCGGGGACAAGGGAAAAATTATCATCTCAAACTTCATCAGCGGCGGTCAGCCTTCTGCAATCTCTAACATGGAAGGATGCAGGGATGAATTAGAGAAAAATCATCCGAATATTGAAATCGTTGCGGAAGTGGATGATAAGGCAGACGAGACTACGGCAGCCACGGCTGTAGGTGCGGCACTTCAGGCAAATCCCGATGTAGTGGGAATTATCGGTATGCAGGCACCATCCGCAGTAGGAGCAGCTACGGCAGTCAGGGAAGCCGGTATCGATGGAATTAAGATTGTGGGCAGAGACAGAGACAGTGCTACACTGGAATTAATTGAAAGCGGAGAAGTAGCGGCATCCTTTGCCCAGAATTCATACGTGGAAGGTTACATTGCTGTGAAATGGCTTCATGATTATGTAAACGGCAATCTGAAAGTAACACAGAACTATCTGGATGCAGGGATTAATCCGCTTCCACCTGTTGTAGATTCCGGTTCCATTATCATCACGAAAGATAATGTAGACCAGTTCAAAGAAAAATATACTTACGATAAATAAACGGGCAGAAGCGTGCCGTAATACAGGTGTGTAAGGCACGCTCAGGAGGATAATAATATGAGACAACCAAAAGCAGGATTATTGTGTCTATATGTAAAACTCTACGATGACACACAAGCCTGGCTCAGAAAGGATGTGGAGTGGTTCCAGGAGCAGGTTGCACAGGAATTGGAACATGCCGGACTGGAACTGATCCGCCACGATATCTGCAGGCAGGAGGCGGAATTTCAGGCAGCCATTACGGAGTTTGAAGAGCTGGGGGCAGATGCGGTGATTACACTGCATCTGGCGTATTCTCCATCTCTGGAATCAGAGCGGGTGCTTAAAAATACTACACTGCCGATTCTGGTGCTGGATACTACACCGGATTATTCCTTTGACGGGATCTCAGGAGCAGGCAGAATCATGCAGAACCACGGAATTCACGGAGTGCAGGATATGTGCAGCCTGTTAAGAAGAAATAAGGTGCCTTATGAGGTATTTGCCGGACACTATCTGGAGTCAGACGTGATCCGTAACGTAGCCCAGGCGGCAAAAGGGGCAATGATGGCTGCCCGGATGAAGCAGTGCCGGGTTGGACTTGTCGGCGAACCTTTTGCGGGAATGGGAGATTTCAGGCTCCCGGATCAAGTGCTGCAGGATAGTACCGGGATTTCTGTTATCGACTACGATTTTAACGAAAGTCTGAATCTCCTGGGAAGCGTCACAGACGCAGAAATAAAAGAGGAGTGGGATAATGACTGTGAGCGGTTTGCCTGCAGAGATCTTACTTATGAAGTATATGCGGAATCAGCCAGGGTAAATCTGGCTGTGAGAAAGTGGATCGGGAAAAATAAACTGGATGCTTTTACCGTGAACTTTATGGCAACAGATGAGAATCCTGCTCTTCCCAGGATGCCGTTTATGGAGACCTGCAAAGCCATGGCGTCCGGAATCGGTTATGCCGGCGAAGGGGATGTTTTGACGGCTTCTTTCACATCAGCGCTGATGAGTGGATATGAAGAGACAACATTTGCGGAAATGTTCTGTCCGGACTGGAAAGGAAATACTGTATTTTTAAGTCACATGGGTGAATTTAACCTGCGTGTCAGTGCCCGAAAACCCCTGCTTACGGAACTGGACTTTCCTTATACATCGGCTGGGAATCCGGCTGCACTTTACGGCTGCATGAAGGAAGGCAGTGCGGCTTTTGTTAATTTAAATCCATTGCCGGAAGGAAAGTTTGTGCTGATTATGGCAACTGGAAATATGGTGGAAATGACGGAAACATCCCCTGATTTTGAAAAGACGGTGAGAGGATGGTTCCGCCCGGACATTCCGGTTGCAGCGTTTTTATCCGCATACAGCAAAGCCGGCGGCGGGCATCATGGTGCAATCGTCTATCATGCCGGGGAGACAGCCCTGCGGATGATGGCGGAAGTAATGGGCTGGGAGTTCTGCCTGATCGGTTAAGCAGGCTGTAAAGCTTAAATAGTGGAAAGCCTAAGTAGTGCAAAGTCTAAATAGTGGAAAGCGTTTTTCGGAAAGTTCCGGAAGACGCTTTTTTAATGAAGGGAACAATCTAAAAAAATGAAAGAAACAATCAAAATATATTGACAGAATTTAGAAAGGGGTATAAGATCAAGATAGAATAGACAAAAGGAGACCGGAATATGAAATATGTATTGACTTTTGATGTTGGAACAACTGCGATGAAATGCACCCTTTATAATGAGCTGTTTGACGTGGTATTTTTTGATTCCAGTGAATATGATCTGCTTACGCCGGAAGCAGGAATTGCAGAACTTCCGGCGCAGGTTTATTGGGAGACTTTTTGCATGAGTGTAAAAAAAATGAGAAGCGGCGGCATCAATATGGAGCAGATAGCAGCCGTTACCTTTACCACCCAGGGCGAGACCCTGATTCCCATTGATTCTTCTGGTCAGGCGTTATATCCGGCAATTGTCTGGATTGATTCCAGGGCGAAGGAGGAGGCACGCTGCCTGCGGGAGCAGCTGGGAGAAGATGAGATTTACCGCCATACGGGAGCAGGTGAATTAACGGGTGCAGCACCGGTGGCGAAGCTGATGTGGCTGGCAAAACATGAGCCTAAGGTGTATAAAAAGACTGAGAAATTTTTATTGCTGGAGGATTACTTCATTTATCGGCTTACAGGTAAGGCAGTTACGGAGATGTCACTTTTATCCTCTGCCGGATGGTTTGATATCCGGAAGGAATGCTATTGGGGTGAGATGTTAGAAGCGGCGAAACTGGATGAAGATAAGCTGCCGCAAATCTGTGGATGTGGAGAAGTGGCAGGGAATATTACAGCCTCAGCGGCAGAGGAAACCGGACTGTCCACAAAGACGCTTGTTACCACAGGCGCCATGGATCAGGTCGCCTCAGCGGTTGGAGCCGGTAATATCAGAGAAGGAATGGTGACAGAAACCACGGGCACGGCGCTGGTTGTGGGGGCATACACTGCTTCTCCGGATTTTGAAAATCCCCAGCGGATTACGATCTATAAGGATTACGGACATGGCTTTTTGTATATGCCATTTTGCAATACAGCCGGAATTGTATTGAAATGGTTTCGGGATACGCTGGTTGAAGAATTAAAAAAAGAAGCTTATTTATCCGGACAGTCAGCCTATGACTTGATCGATGACCTGGCGCTGCAGTCCCCTGCCGGAAGTAACGGTTTGATTTTGCTCGCCCATTTTGCCGGAAAACCACTGCCATCCCCCTGTGATCTGGCGAAAGGCGTTTTCTATGGAATGACACTGGCGACTACAAAAGCAGACTTGGCAAGAGCTGTGTTGGAAGGAATCGGCTATATGCTGAAAGAAATTTTGGCGACATTGGAGATGGCTGGGGTAAAAGCAGAGGAAATTCGGTCTATGGGCGGCGGTGCGGCAAGTCCCCTCTGGTGTGAAATAAAGTCCGGAATATGCGGGAAGCCTATCCGCATTATGCAAAATAAGGAAACCACATCCCTGGGCGCAGCCATTCTGGGAGCGGCAGCAGTGGGCATCTGCACTTCGGTAGAAGAGGGGGTAAAGAGGGCAGTACATGCGGACGGACCATACTTTTTTAAGGAAGAAGAGATCTATAAGGAGAAATACAGGACCTATCAGGCGCTGTACCGGGCACTTATACCGGTATTTGAATCTGAGTCGGAGGGGTGTGTACATACTGGCTTATAAGGGAATGCATTTTTTAAAACAAAGCAGGTTTTCGGATCATGCAGTCTTACAGGAAATGCATGTTTACTGAAAAGCAGGTTTATCGGAAAGTGCGGGCTTACAGGAAATGCAGTCTTACAGGATATTGACATGATTGCAGAATATTGACCGGTTATACAAATCGTTATCTGGAAAACAGGGAAACGAAATTGTGACCGGTCAATTTTTTGTAATTATGAGGCAAGGCGTTTCATTGTTTTTTACCGGAATCCGCCCTAAAATGAATTTATGAAAGACAGCACACGGAAATGTCAGCAGAAATCAAACAAACAGCAAAGCTGCAATTTGCAGTGGCTTAAGACATGATTCGGTGGATACCAATGGGAGGTAAAAACAGTGAAAAATACGAGACAATTAAATGTGATTATGCTTCATCTGGGGGAAGCGATGTATCCCCAGGATTATCTGGAAGATGTGATTAAAAAAGTGCAGGAAGCAGTATCGGGTATGGAGTGTAACCTGGTGGGATGTTATAAGGTGATGTCCGAAAAGGATGCGGGGGAGTGCAGTCGACTGATCGAAGGCAGTCCGGTGGATTTATTTATTTTAAATTTTGTATCCTGGCATATCACGCCATATGTTATGCACATTTTAAAAAACTACACCCATATTCCTCTCTTGATATGGGGGATTGGGGGAACTACCGATGAGACCGGAAAACTTCATTCTCCTGCCGCAGCAGCAGGCATTACCGGATTTCTTCCGGTTGCCAAAGAATTTGGATTTACCATAAAAGTGATCCTGCAGAAACCGGACAGTGCTTTTGCTTTAGAGGAAGCTGCCCATTTTATCCGCCTGGCAGCCTGTGCCAAAAAGGTTCGGGAATCCAGAATCGGTTTGATTGGCTATGCCGATATGGGATTATATACCTGCGCTTATGACAAGACGGCTTTATTTAAGAAGTTAGGAATAGATATCGAGGACTATTCCGGATACGAGATTATGAACCGGATGGCACAATGCACCAGTGAACAGGCAGCAGAGATTGTTACGGATATCCGCAGCAGTCTGAAGTTTGAAAATCAGATATCGGATCAGGTATTGGAAAAAGCAGCCCGGCTTTATTATGCGATGAAGAGTAAAGCAGACGGAAGTGAGTTAGACGCTATTTCCATTAAATGTGTAAACGGAACAACAGACCATTTGGGGCTGAACCCCTGCCTTGCACAAAGCCTTCTGGCTGGAAAAGATCTGTCTGTTATCTGCGAATGTGATGCTTACGGTTTGGTTACCAGCATATTGCTGTCGGCAGTCACCGGACATGCGGCGGCATTTATGGAACATTATGAAGTGTTTGAAAAGGAAGTGCTGGTTGGAGTATGTGGTTTTATACCGGAAGAATTTACGGAGAACGGCGTAAAAATACGAGCTGCAAATCTTGGAGAAATTAATACGGGAATCAGCAATGTATCTAAGGTCCGCACCGGAGAAGTTACCTTTGCCAGATTTTATCAGACCCGGGGAGAGTTTAAGCTGTTTTTATCAAAGGGAACTGCAAAAGCGGCACCCAAGTGGACCGAGCTTGGCTGGGAAGAACCCACACCGGATTTTCCGGCTGTACTTTTAACCCTGACTATGCCCATAGAGGAATACCTGGATAAGGTACCCGGACAGCATATTATTATGGTATACGGAGACTGGATTGAAGATGTGAAAACGGTTTGCAGATTATTGGACATTGAAGTTGTGGAGTAGCTGGGGAAAGGAGAAAGTGTATCACGGGCAGAATCTATGATATACAGGAGGTATCATTATGAGGTTATTGCATAAAGAGGTGTGGTTTGATCCGGAATGTCCGCTGTATGAGGAAAAAGTATCCGGGGAAGTTCTGGATCGTGATTTTGAGGTGAAAACAGGAGCGTGGGATTACCGGGATGGATGGATCAGAGGAAGGAATCCGGAGGAATACCCGGGGATGATTATTTCCAGACAGGACTTTTTCGGAGATGTGATGGTGGATTTTTTTGCAAAGGTTCTGGAACCGTCAACCCATGATATTAATGTTATGTGGAACGGCTGCTGGGATGGGGAGAAAAATGAAAGAGGAATCGCTTATGTAGCCGGTGTTCAGGGATGGTGGGAAGGAAAGGCGGGTATCGAAAAGTCTCCCGAGTACCTTTTAAATGTTGGCACCCCATTGTTTCCATTCACTCCGGGAAAGGTATATCATATCCAGGCGGGGAGTGTAAAGGGGCACTGTTTTTTAAGAATCGACGGACAGCTGATCATTGAAGTGACGGACCCTGACCCCATAGATTCCAGCCGGTTTGGAAAAATAGGATTTGAAGCCTATGCCAGCTGGATTGCAGTACAAAATATTAAGGTATACCGGCTTTTCTATAAGCAGGTACGCCAGCATTATCCAAGAGAATTTGCATAATTTTTTGAAATCCACTTTGGAGTAGTATCCCTGCTTCAAGGTGGATTGTGTTATAATTAGGACAGAGAAAGCAATTTCAAACACGCTCTAGTCCACAGGAGAGGGGACGGCTATGGGATTACGAAGGATAAGAAAGCTGAAGTATCATCTGAAGTACTCAATCATTTTCTTTTTACTGCTGTTTTTTCTGCTTCCGCTGCTGATACAGAATCTGGTGAATAAATCGGTATTTGAGAATATTTTAGAGAGCAAGATTTATAAATTGTCGGACCAGACGGCGGAAAGCCTTTCCTACAGTGTCAGCAATGCGCTGCAGGCACAATTTGATATTGTAAAAAGTGCTGCAAATAACCCGGCAGTGTTAAATTATGTGTCCGGGGATCAGGGGGGTACTACTCAGCAGCGATATGCAGGGATATACTATGAAATCGTTAAAAATTCTGATGCCACGAAAAACGCCTATCCCTTTCACTATATCATTGAAAACCAGAAGGGAGAATTATTCACATCTGCGTTTGCACTGAAAGAAGGGCGTTTGGATGCACGGGGGGAAGGGTTTAGCAGTGACGAGACCGTGAAAGGGCTCTGGCATTCCTATACATTTACCAGCAAATTTTACATACATGATAATTACATATTGTCGAAAGCAGGAACGCAGCTTTACTGTGGGGCAAATTTACTAAAAGCAGATCAACAGCTGGGGATTATAGCGGTAGGGATGGATGCCTCTTACTTTGCAAAGCTATTATCCAGAAGCCTGTTTGGCGAAAACGGATCCGTTTATCTCATTGATGAAAAAGGGGCGTGTCTGATTCAGGGAGATGGAAGTAAACTGGGCTATGAAGAACTTTCTACGAAATTAAGGGAAAAGATGCTTTTAAATATTGGAAAAGAAGGATACCAGACCTTCTCATACCACAATCAGACCTATATTCTGTTTATGCATTCCGTCAAAGTAAAGGGATGCAATACCGGCTGGCAGATGGTAAATATTTCACCCCAGGAAGATCTGACCAGTGACTTAAGATATATTAATCTGGTGAATTATATTATGATCTTACTCTGCGTGATCTGCATTACTATTCTGCTGGTCTTTTTCCGCGTGAAAATCTTCAGGCCATTGAGGGTCTTAAACCAGATGACCAAAGAGATCGGAAAGGGAAATCTGGATATTCAGATGCCGGTTCAGACTTCCGGGGATAAAAATGAAATTGAAGGGCTGATGGAAGCATTTTCCGAAATGGCCGGGGACTTAAAAAACAGCATCAGCCGGATCAAAGAGCAGGAACAGAATAAACACCAGATGGAAATGAAAATGCTTCAGGCACAGATAAAACCCCACTTTGTCCGGAATACCCTGAACAGTATAAGGTGGATGGCAAAATTAAAAGGGGCTGAGGGGATCAGCAGAAGCATCCTGGCTTTTTCCAATATGCTGGATTATAATTTCTCCGACAGCCGGATATTTGTAACGGTGAAGGAAGAGCTAAAATATGTGGAAGAGTATCTGTATCTCCAGCAAATCCGCTTCCAGAATAAATTCAGCTATGAAATTGATGTGGAACAAGACATGATGGACGGCATGATTTTGAAGCTGTTGTTTCAGCCTGTTGTGGAAAATTCTATCAATCACGGGGTATTACCCAAACGTGGGGTGGGGCTGATTGTGATCAGAGGGCGCAGATCAAATGAAAACTACGTCTTCGAAATCATAGATGATGGCGTTGGAATGGAGCAGGCGCAGGTGGATACACTTCTGGATAAAAAAGAGAACTGGGAAAAAGCACATGAGGAGGAAAATATAGCACTGTGGAATATCAATCAGAGAATGCAGATGCACTATGGAGGAAGCGCCGTGATAGAGATTCGCAGTAAGCCAGGAACAGGAAGTGCAGTAACCATGGTATTTCCGGCAGCAAGCCAGGGATGTGAAGAATTTCCGGCAGTAAGCAAAGGGGATGAAGAACATGAGCATGTTAAAAGTAATGATTGTGGATGATGAAATATTAACCAGAATAGGGATGCGTTCTATTATTCCCTGGGAGGAATATGGCCTGCAGGTAGTTGGGGAAGCAGAAGACGGGGAACAGGCGCTTACGCTGGCAAAGGAGATTGTGCCGGATATTGTGCTTGCGGATATTATGATGCCGAAAATGGACGGGCTTATCTTTATCCGGGAATTAAAGCGGATACAGCCGGACTGCAAATTCCTGATACTAAGCTGCGTGGATGAGGTGTCCTATCTGCAGGAAGCCATTAAGCTGGGGGTCAGTGGGTATATCTTAAAAATAGCTATCGAGCCTCAGAATATAATGGAAGAAGTCACCAGGGTCGTGGAAGAGATAAAAGCGGAGCGGGTATGTGAAGATACCGATATGGAAGAACACCGCTATGTCAATGCCAATGCTGTCCTGGGAGAATATGCGAATCTGGTGCTGCGGGGCTTTATTACGGATAAACAGGCAGTCCGGGAACGCTTTGAAAATGCTTTTATGAGTCCTGGAGATGAATCGGTTTTTCTGGTTTGTATTGAAATTCCAAAGGTTGAAATCCTGAGCGCTGTGAAAGGGGTGGAGTATTCCGTAGCAGCAATCTGCCAGAATATTATAGAAACTATGGCGAACGGCAAAGTATTCCTGACAGACAGTACGAAGCTGTGGGCAGTGGTTTCTTACCATGAAGAGGGCGCACAACTGTTAAAAGACATTTGTAACCGCCTGGAATTAACCATGTTCCAGTATTTGGACATGCATTTATCCTTTGGAATCGTCCGGGTGGCAAGGGAAGATTTTGACCTGCCAAAATACTATGAACAGGCTGATATTGCCCTCAGCCAGCGGTTTTATAAGCCAGGGTGCAGATTCTGTTTTTTTGAAGACCTTCTGATTACCAGGGAAATACAGGATAAAATCAAAAATTCCATGGAGCGGTGCCGCTTTATAGATGATATGAATACTTTCCGGGAGGATGTAAAGACCCTCTATATGCTATTGCAGGATTATCCGGTGATACCGGAAAAAGAGTTAAAAGGTGCCATGAAACAGACAATCGCTGTATTTACTGCTCTGACCGCGCCCAATCAGGAGAGGCAGAATAAGCGAAAAGAAATGTTTGGCAGGATCTTAGAGTGCGGAAGCTGTGAGGAATTATTCTGTTGTATGCAGGAATGGATCTCCAGTCTGGATGATCTGGCTGGTTGCGCAAACAGCGGGGATACCCTCATAGGGGAAGTTATCCGCTATATCCAGAATAACATTGGGGAAAAACTGACACTTGGGAGTATTGCAAAACAGGTATACCTGAATCCGGACTATCTGTGCAAGCTTTTTAAGAAAAAGACCGGTGAAAATCTCATTGCATATATTTTGAAATATAAAATTTCGCTATCCAAAGAATATCTGAGAGAAGGGATGCGGATCACTCAGATCAGTGAATGCCTGGGATTCTCATCGGAAGGTCATTTTATCACAACCTTCAAAAAGCTCTGTGGGATTACACCGGGTGCGTATATGAAGAGTATCCACAGATAAATGTTACAAATTCCAATATGTTGTTCTGATTACAAAATATTGCGGCGTCATTTACTATGGAAATGAATAAGCACCTCATTTACGCCGCTGCAGGTCAATATCCTGTAGAAACGTATCAATCTGTTTTATTGTCTTTTGACATGGAAAATCTTAAAATAATATTACAACATGATCAAGTAGTTCCAATGAACGAAGGGCAGATGGTAATTCATAACACGCTCTTGGGCGCGTTTAAAAGGAAAAGGGGGATTTTCATGAAGAAGAGAAGAAACAGATTTATGGCACTTGGACTGGCTGCAGTCCTGGGACTGACGGCAGCGGGATGCCAGAGCACGCAGGAATCGCCAGAGACAGACACCACAGCCGCAACAGAGAGTAAAGGACAGGAGGAACAGGCAGCAACAGAAGACAGGCAGGAAGACAAACAAGCGGAGGAAACAGAGCAAAGCGAAAAAGTATTAAGTATCTGGCTTGCGACTTATATTTCCGATGAAGACAAGAAAAAGCCTCAGGAAGAGTGGCCCATCACTCAGATCTGCAATGAGTTTGAGAAGGAGAACCCGGGAGTTAAGGTAGAGATTACACTGCTTCCTGACCAGGGGGCGGCGCACCAGTCCTATAAAGCTGCAGCACTAGCGAAAAGCGGTCCCGATATTGTCAATCTCTGGTCCGGACAGCCGATATTTGCATTGAAGGATGTGGTATTGGACATTTCGGATATGATACCTCCGGAAGATAAGGAAAATCTTATGGGCTGGGATGTGGTTACGGAAGATTTTAAAGAAGGCGGAAAGATACTGGGCTATCCGGCAGCGGGTACGGAGATCTGCGGATTTATCTACAATACCGATCTTATCAAAAAGGCAGGTGTGGATCTGGAAGGGAATCCTCCAAAGACAGTGGATGAATTTATGGCTATGCTGCAGCAGATTAAAGATGCGGGAATCCTTCCCATCATTGCAGATTCCGCCGGTGTAAATTCTCTGTTTACTATGAATATGGCAACCTGGTGGGTACAGAAAACCAGTAATGAAGACATTGCGGCTGAGAGCAAAGGGGAAAAGAAATTCTCTGAGGATGAGAACTTTAAGAATGCGTTTCTGAAAGCCCAGGAGATGTTCGATCAGGGGTATGTTAACGAAGATTACGCCAGCTCACAGGATGCCTTATCCAGGTTTTTAAAAGGGGATGCAGCCATGCTGGGCGGAGTTACATCCGGTATCCTTCAGGTAGTGAGGGAGTCCCTTGGAAATGAAAAGGTCGGATTTTACATACTGCCGGATTATGATGGAACTGTTATCAAAAGCAATACGGCAATCGGAGGCTCGGGACAGGTGCTTGCAGTTGCAAATTACTGCCCGAATCCGGAATTGGCAGTGAAATTCTGTTCTTTCTTAAGTAACAAGGAAAACCATCTGAAACTGCTGAAAAATTATCCGATGCTTCCGCTGAGAAAGGATATTACCCTCAAAGATCTTGGCTGGGAAGGGGACAGTGTAATGGAAAAAGTGTATAATATTGCCCAGAATTATTCTTACTGGACAGATAACAGTATGGTACCTGACATTGCAAATGAATGTTTCTCTCTTGGAACCCTTGCTGTTACCGGTAAAATGACGCCCGATGAACTGGCTCAGAAACTGGATGAAAAAGTGCAGGAGCTCCAGTAAACGGAGGCTTCGGCATGTGAACGGGGAGGAGCCTGTACATGAAGAAAAAAAGATGCTGTAACAGAGAAGCACTTCAGGGATGGCTTTCCATATTGCCGGTGTTGATTATTATAGCTGCTGTCAGGGGAGTACCCGTGGCAGCAGCTGTCATAAAAAGTTTTACAAACTGGGACGGAATGCTGAAATCCGATTTTGTGGGACTGAAAAATTATATCCAGATTTTGGGACACGGGGAATTTTGGGGGCTTTTCAGGAACAATCTGGTGCTTTTGATTTACATACCGATACAGATTTTTATTGGCGTAGTGGTGGCTGTTTTACTGTATGAGGAAGTGAAGGGATGGAAGATATTTCGTACCATTTATTACATTCCCCAGGTTGTATCTTCATTGATAGTTGGATTTTTATTCGCCATCTTCTTTGGATTTAATGGACCGATTAATACCTTTTTCAGAGCGGTTGGCATGGATGGGCTGGCGATTGAATGGCTGGGGCAGGCATCCAGCGGTCTGGGCGTCATTATTTTCTGCCTGGTCTGGATCAATATTGGCTGGCAGGGAATGCTGGTGCTGGGCGGGCTGGCTTCTGTTTCACCTGACATTTATGAAGCGGCAAGACTGGATGGTGCCGGATACTGGCAGAAACTTTTCCTGGTAACCCTGCCGTTGCTGCGAAGAACCATAGAATATTCGGTTATGGTATCGGTAATCTGGTCATTCACCAGCTTGTTTCCGCTTATTTATTCCCTTACCAGAGGCGGTCCGGGAACGGAAACGATGACCATCGACTATATGATTTATCAGAAATCATTTGTGAGCGGAAGCCAAATGGGGTATTCCTGTGCCATGTCGGTTATTCTTTTAATCATTATATTGATTTTTACCGGAATCCAACAGGGTATATCCCAGAAAAAGGAAAGGGAGGAGGGAGCTGCATGAAAAAAATAAAGTGGTCTAAAATATTGGTCTTTACCGCACTCTGCCTCATGTCCCTCACCTTTTTATATCCCCTTATTTTTATGGCCATGACTGCCATGAAATCCGGGGCGGAATATCTGGCGGACCCTTTCGCACTGCCGAAATCCATAAATCTGGATAATTTTGAGGCTTTAATTTCCAGATTTAAGATACTGAAAAATTTTATGAATACCTTTATCGTAGTTGGTGCAAGTGTAGTCTTAATTACCGTCTTTTCCGTGTTTGCCAGCTATGCTTTTACCAAACTCAGATTCCGTGGAAGGAATGTGATGTTTTTAATCATTATTTCTACCATGTTTATTCCGGCTCAGGTCACCATGATTCCAATGTATGTCATTTTTGCAAAGTTTCAATTAGTAGATACCTATACAGGTGTTGTATTGTCTTATCTGGCGATGGGAATGCCCAGTACGATTATGCTGATGACCACCTGCTTTCGGGGGATTGACAAGGAAGTGATGGAGGCGGCGAAGATTGACGGTGCCGGTTATTTCGGGCTGGTTGCTAATGTAATCGTTCCAATGGGAATTGCGGGGATCGCTATGTCAGTCATCACCAATTTCATCGGTTACTGGAATGATTTATTTACTCCGATGATTCTTTTGAAATCCATGGATAAAAGGACTGTCATGGTTGCGCTGTCATCCCTGATGGCAGACAGGACTTCGGTGGATCCCACTTTCCAGATGACCGGGCTTTTAATCAGCGTAGTACCCACCCTTGTAATTTATCTGCTGTTCCAAAAGTATTTGACCAAAGGTCTGACAGCAGGTGCCGTAAAATAAAACATCATAATCACTGGAAGGCAGGAGGATAAGAAATGAGTGTAAAAATCAGTTTAATCGGCGCAGGATCGGGAATCTTTTCCATTAATTTAATCAAAGATCTGTGCCTTGCCAAAAATCTTTCAGACAGCAGGATCTGTCTGATGGATATCAATGAAGGCCGGTTGGATGATATATACCGGATGTGTGTCAGATATGCAGAAGAAGCGGGTACCGCCCTTGAGATTACGAAAACCACTGACCGTCTGGAGTGTCTGCAGGGGGCGGACTTCGTGGTCAATACGGCTCTGGCTGGAGGATATGAAAGGCTGAAAGAGGGGTGGAAGGTAGCTAAAAAATGGGGTTATCGTTTTGGAGGAAGCTTTCATATCGTACATGATGAGTCTTTCTGGGTTAATTTTTACCAGCTGCGTCTGATGGAAGAGATTTATCATGATATGCAGAAGGTATGTCCCGATGCATGGTATATCATGGTCTCCAATCCGGTTATGGGAGGCGTTACCTATCTGACACGGAAATACAAAGGAATAAAACTGGCTGGAATGTGCCACGGGTACGGAGGCGTATACCGGTTATGCGAACTGCTTGGGCTGGAGCGGGAAAATGTCACGTTTCAGGTTCCGGGAATCAACCATTTCGTGTGGCTGAACAGCTTTTATTATAAAGGAGAGAATGCCTATCCGCTGTTGGACCAGTGGATTGCAGAAAAATCTGAGGATTATTTTAAAACCTGCAGGTACAGCGATGATTTTGGACCCAAGGCAATTGATCTCTATCAAAAATATGGAGTCATGCCCATTGGGGATACCTGCACTCCGGGAGGAGGAAGCTGGGGCTACTGGTACCACACGGACCGGGAGGTACAGCAAGTCTGGAGAGAAGACCCCGATCATTTTTATGAAGAATATTTTCAGACGTCCCAAAAACATGTGGAGGATATACACAGGGCAGCCCAGGATGAATCCATAAAGATGATGGATTTCTTCTCCAAAGTGCCGTCGGATGAGCCGATGATCCCCTTAATTGAAGCACTGGCATGCGATGTGGAACGGGTAGTCATTGTAAATATAGCAAATACGTACCAGTATGTAGAAGGAGTCCCGGAAGACTTTGAAGTGGAAATTCCCGCCTTGGTATCCAAAAGGGGGATCCAGGGCATCCATACGCTGCCGCTTCCGAAAATGGTGCAGAGCCATATGAAAAGAGACCGGATTGCATCGGTGGAAATGGAACTGGAAGCATATGAGAGGGGGAGCAGGGAGCTGCTGACAGAATTAATTATGATGGATCCATTTACCAGATCCAGAGAACAGGCAGAAGGATTTTTAAATGAACTGCTGGAACTGCCGTTTTTGCAGGAAATGAAAGCCTATTATCATTAGAGAAAACATAGATAAAATGTAGTTAAATATAAAAAAGACAAGCTCTTGCACAGGAGATCCGGAAGTATGGATATCTGATGCAAGAGCTTGTCTTTTTTGCAAGAGCGTGTCTGAAAATTACTTTCCCACAGCTTGGGCGGTGCAGACGGTGATGCCTCTTTGACGCAGTGTCTCTAAAAATTCCGGATCAGCATTTCTGCCTGTGATAATGCGGTCTGCCTTGTCTAAGGGAGCATAGCTTAAAAAGGAACGTTTCCCCAGTTTCCCGGCATCGGTCATAACAATCGTCTGTTCCGAGCGGGCTATTGCCAGTTCTGCCATAAGTGCCGTGTCGGAGTCGGTAGCCATCAGCCCCTCTTCCAGACAAATGCCGTCAGCACCGATAAAACATTTTGTAAAATTAAAATGACCGATGAATTTATTGCTGGCATAGCCTACAAAGTCCATTCGTTTCGGGCGGTATTCCCCGCCGATCAGGATCACCCGGCAGACAGGGGAGAGAATCTGAAGATTTGCCAGGGAGTTGGTAAATACGGTAAGGTCCCGTATTTCTTCGGATTCCAGTTTCGGTGCCAGTGCCTGGCATAAGTAGTATAAAGTGGTGCCGGAATCAAAAAAAAGGATATCGGAATCCTGTATACAATTTACGCCTAATGCCGCAATCGCCTCTTTTTCATCCTGTCTGCTTTCAATCAGCCGGTCAAAGGAATATTCGCCGGGAGTTTTATTGGCAAGCTGAATGCCGCCATATCTGCGGATGACCTTTTGTTCCTGTTCCAGCTCCCCAAACAGTCGTCTTACGGTAGATTCGGAAACATCCAACAGCTCCATGGCTTCTGTGGTAGTCAGCTGCTGCCTGGTCTTCAGTATATTTAAAATGGTTTCGGTTCGCTGTGCCTGTTTATTCATCTGGAAACCTCCTCTTTGTTTTTCAGTGTCTGTTTGAAAATTCGATCATTTCTATGCCTCCTGCATACCGCAGACGGGTCTGTGGTACTGCACTAAAGGTAAGTGTGAAAGCGATTTTCTTTCATACCTTTACCTATAGTTATAGTATAAAAAAAAGAATCTGTCAATGTATATCCTGTCTGAATGACTGAAATAGTTAAAATATGAAAGAAACAATCAAAAATAGTTGACAAAATGGAAGAAACGTTATATTATGAAATAGAAGAAAGGGATCTGCAAACAACGTATAAGGTAAAGGAGGTAATTATTATGAGGAATGATTTAGCCATGTCTCTGGGGGAACTTTTAGGGCAAGAATATGTAAAAGCTGTTGAAAATGCGGCGGTTTCACTGCTGAGTGTTGACCGGGAAAAGGCTGAGAATGCAAGGACGGAAAAGGTGGCGTTTTTTCCGGAATCCTATGTGGAAAAGCTGGATGCCATGCTTGACAGAATCGGTCAGGTTGTGACGGAACCTTTTAAAGGAAAAATGGACGGGGCTCCCACACAGGCTTTCGCCAAAGCCGCCAATCACGATGCAAGTCCAATTTCCGGATTTGGGTATTACCGGGTGGGACAGGACGGAAAGTTGTATGTAATTGCTAAGAGCGAGCATTACCACACGCCGCTGGGGCATTTCTTTCCGGGATATCAGTTAATTGATCATGCCAGAACGCTTGGAATTTCCAATGCAACACATAATAATACCAGAGGATACATAACGAGGCTGTGCGAGCAGGAATTGGTGCGTAATGCAAATGGACTTGGTAAAGACCAGAAGCAGGAGTTGGAGAACATCTTAAAAAGCGAAGAACCCCATGTATTAAACCGTGTAATCAATCTGGAAACAGGCTCCCTTGCATGCGAAGCGGGCATAAAGATGATGCTTGCCAGATTTTATAAATTAGATAAAACATTTCCGGAGCCAAAATACAGCGGACGGGTACCTGTATTCTTCGTAATGGGTGATTACGAAGGGGGACGTATGGCAAACTACCACGGAACCACGATCATCGCTCAGACCTTCCGGGATATGTGGCCGGAATTCTATAAGAAGAATGAAGAAAATGAAATATATAAAGTGGTTCCCGTAGCAATTAATGATCTGGAGGATTTTAGGAAAAAGTTTGAGAAGTACAATCAGGGAAAATATAAAGCAGCAGGGTTTACCCATGAGATTATTCTGATGAATTATGGAGGCATCCGGCTGGATGAAGAATATCTCAGGGCAGTTTACAAAATCTGTCATGACGGCGATACGCCTGTTATGTGCGATGAGATTCAATCCTGTATGTGGTATGACGGCATGTTCCTGTTCCGCCAATATGGGTTAAATCCTGATTTCTCAGTGGTAGGCAAAGGATTTCCGGGCGGACAGTACCCGGCTTCCAGAATTATAACCACCGCAGAAATGGATAACTTAAATCAGTTCGGTGCACTGGTTACCAACGGCCAGGAGGAGCTGGCATCCCTGGCTTACCTGATTACCATGGCATTTGTGGAACAAAATGGAAGTGCTGTTTCTGAAACAGGCAGATATTATGAAGCCCGTGTGAAAGGATTGAAAGATAGGTTCCCGGAGGTCATCGACTATGTGGAGGGAGAACAGCTGCTAAGTGCCATCACCTTTAAAAATGTTGATGATACCGTTACTTTTGTAAAGAAGATGACAGGTCGGTATTTTGATATCAGTGCACAGGTGTACAAGGCATTCTGTCCGCCTGCTGCATTACTGAAGCTGCCGCTGATTGCCACCAATAAACTGATTGACTGCCTGATGGAGCATATGGAAGCTGCACTGCAGGAAATGGAAGAAGGAAAGTAGGAGGAGTCTGATATGGGTAAAACAATTCAATTTGGAATTATAGGATGCGGGCTTATGGGAAAAGAATTTGCAAGTGCCGCTGCAAGATGGTGCCATCTGGCTGTCCCTGCGGCAAAGCCTGTGATTGTGGCTGTCTGTGATGTAAATGAAGCATCTCAGAAATGGTTTACGGATAACTTTGATACTATTTGCTTTACCACCACGGATTACAGAGAACTTTTAAAACGGGAAGACGTGGAGGCTGTATACTGCGCCCTTCCCCATCTGCTGCATGAACAGATTTACTGTGATATCATCCGCGCTGGGAAGCATCTGCTGGGGGAAAAACCCTTTGGAATCGATCAGAAAGCCAATGATAAAATCCTTGAGGCAGCTGCGCAAAATCCGGAAGTGGTTGTGCGGTGTGCCAGCGAATATCCCTATTTTCCAGCCTGCCAGGAATTAATCCGGTGGGTAAAAGATGACAAACTGGGGAGGATCATTGAAGTGAAGGCGGGATTTAATCACGCCAGTGACCTGGATACCAATAAGCCGATTAACTGGAAACGAACCGTGCGGATGAATGGAGAATATGGATGCCTTGGGGATCTGGGTATTCACGCAGAACATGTTCCTTTCCGGCTGGGCTGGATTCCCAAAAATGTATATGGGGTATTAAGTGATATTGTGAAAGAACGCCCGGATGGAAAAGGCGGCATGGCGCCCTGCGATACCTATGACAACGGTACAATGATCTGCCAGTGTGCTGATAAGGATGACAATGAATTTGCGATGTACATCGAGACAAAGAGACTGGAGCCGGGGGCAACTAGTAACTGGTATCTGGAGGTAAAGGGAATGGATGCTTCTGTTCGGTTTTGCTCGGATGACCCCAATGCTTTTCACTATCTGTTTTCCAAAGGAAAGAACCAGGCATGGAGCAGGGTAAATATCGGGACTAAACCACTGATTCCCACCATCACCGGAGATATTTTTGAATTTGGTTTTACCGATGCCATCTTACAGATGTGGGCGGCTTTTATATTGGAAGTGGAAGGAAAAGAGGTAGAATTTGGCTGCTTTACGCCGGAGGAGACCAGAATCTCCCATGCACTGCATACGGCGGCGCTAAAGTCCGATCGGGAAAAACGGGCAGTGGATCTACAGGAAAATTTTCTGTGAAATGGAATAACAGATAAAAGGGTGCGGCAAAAAGCCGGAAAGGGGCAATATAATGAAAGTAGGAACCGTTACAGAAATTAAGAAACACGAATACCGTGTTGGTCTGACGCCAAAATCAGCAAAAGCATTTATCGACCACGGGCATTCGGTTTATATACAAAAGGGTGCAGGGGAAGGTTCCGGTTACGGAGATGAAATGTATGGGCAGGCAGGCTGCATTTTACTGGATGGGGCAAAGGATGTCTTCGATATCTGTGACATGATTGTAAAGGTAAAAGAACCGCTGGAACCGGAATATGGATTGATCAGGGAGAATCAGATTATCTATACGTATCTTCATCTGGCAGCGGATAAAGCCCTGACCGATGCCATGCTGGAAAGCAGATGTATCGGGATTGCTTTTGAGACAATCAGAGCCAGGAATGGCGGACTGCCCTGCTTAAAACCCATGAGCCAGATTGCAGGAAGGTTAAGCGTACAGGAAGGCGCCAAATATCTGGAAAAGCCCTTTGGCGGAAGAGGCGTCCTGCTGTCAGGAGTCCCGGGCGTGGGGCGTGGTAAAGTGGTAGTGCTGGGGGCCGGAATTGTTGGGACCAGCGCTGTCAAAATCGCTGCAGGAATGGGAGCAGATGTAACGGTTTTAGATATTAATCTGAACAGGCTTGAATACCTGGAGGATATATACCAGGGCAGAATTAACACGGTTTATTCCACACCACAGCACATACAGGAATGCCTGGCAGATGCAGATCTGGTCATCGGAGCGGTGTTAATTCCGGGGGCGGCAGCGCCCAAGCTGATTAAAAGGGAATATTTAAAGAATATGAAAAAAGGCGCAGTGATCGTGGATGTGGCAATTGACCAGGGCGGATGCAGTGAAGCCAGCCATGTGACTTATCATGATGATCCGGTCTATGTGACAGACGGAGTGGTCTGCTATTGCGTTGGAAATATGCCGGGGGCAGTATCGAATACTTCCACCAATGCTTTAAATAATGCTATACTAAACTATGGGCTTTCCATTGCGGACAAAGGGGCAGAGAGAGCGCTTCTGGAAGATACAGGGCTTTTGGAGGGACTGAATACATACAAAGGGAAATTAACCTATCAGGCAGTGGCAGAGGTTTACGGACAAACATATACGGATGCCCGGACTGCAATCTTGTAAAAGACAGGAAGGTGTATGTTCTCAGAAAGCATAAATGGAAGGGGGTGGGGATAATGGTAAAACATATCTTATTCTGGGCATTAAAACCAGAGCATAAACAGGACGTACAGGAAATCGTAACAGAGTTAAACGGAAAATTCCAAAAGATCATGCCTCAAATAAAAGGACTGCTAAAAACTGAAGTGGGTGCCAATTATAATGGAGGAACTTATGACTTTGCTCTTTATATGGAATTTACAGACAGAGAGGCAGAAGCGGCATATCAGGGACACCCGGAGCATCTGAAGATAAAAGAGTATTTAAAGGCTGTTACGGATGAAAAAGTGTGTGTGGATTATTTTGCTGAGTAAAGACGTTTTGTGGAAAGGATAAGCCAACTACAGGTTTATCCTTTTTTGTATGCCAACCTTTTTGAACATAAAAAGAGCTATTTAATAGTAAAAACCATTGACAATTAGTTGGTATTGTGGTTTAATGTGGTTGTAATCGCTAATAAAAGTCGTATTTACAAAATTATAATGTACAATATGACGAAAATATCGGCATAATTTTGTGTATGAATGCCGAAGGACGAAGGAGGTTTTGTAATGAAAAAGAAGTTAGTAGGAATGATTTTGACAGCAGCGATGGTAGTGACCATGACAGCAGGCTGCGGCGGCTCAGGCGGGCAGTCATCAAATGAAACAGCTGGTTCTCAGAAAGCGGCAGAAGAAACTGCTGCCACTCAAAAAGAAACAGGTGAAACTGCGGCTGATGAAGAGACAAAGGCCGGCAGCGAAGCTTCAACAGGAAAAACAAAACTGTCCATCACTTATGTGGATTCTTCCGGTGAGGGAGAGAACAGCTATTTCCACAAAGAAATAGCCCAGGCATACGAGGGATGGGACAAAAAAGATCAGGTAGAACTGGATATACGTCCAATAGTAGCAACAGAAAGTGATTATTTTACAAAGGTGCAGCTGCAGATGGCAGATGCCAGTACAACACCGGATATTTATTTTGAAGATACCTTCCGTCTGTCGGCAGATGTTGCCGCTGGATACATAGCGGATATTACAGAATATACCAAGAATTATGAAGATTGGAACAATGATTCTTACTTAGAAGCAATTAAAAAAGGTGTCATGGATCCCGATGGAAATGTCTATGGAATTCCATGCAGTACAGATAGCAGAGGACTTCTTTATAACAAAGAAGTATTTAAACAGGCTGGACTACCGGATGACTGGCAGCCGAAGACCTGGGATGATATTTTAAGTGCATGCCGTACCATTAAAGAGAAATGCCCGGATGTGGTTCCCATGTGGTTTAGCGCTCCCGCAGCAGGCGGGGAGTCAACAACGATGAATACCTATGAGATGTTCCTCTATGGAACCGGGGAAAATCCGCTTTATAATGAAAGCACCGAAAAATGGGTAACCAGAAGCCAGGGAATCGAAGATTCACTTGGATTTATGAAAACTATTTTTGATGAAGAACTGGGCGGAGAAATTTCAGAGCGTATGGATGCTAACGAATGGCAGTACGGCGCAGATTATATGAGACAGGATAAACTGGGAATTTATCTGATGGGCAGCTGGTTTGCAACTTTCTTCCAGGAAGGCGGCAATTATCAGTGGGACGGATATGAGGAAAAAGTAGGATTTGTACCAATGCCGACTCAAAAAGGTGACAATGGCGGTTATATTACCATGTCAGGCGGCTGGGCATGGACGGTAACCAAACTTTCCAAGAATCAGGAACTGGCATTTGAATTTATTACAGAGCTTATGAAACCGGATAATTTCAAACTGCATGTAGTGGGATCGGGAGCACTTCCAACCAGAGATATGTCCGATTATCCGGAGATTACCGGAAGACCATTTAATGATGAAGCAACCAAGCTGTTAGGAGAGGCAAAATTCAGACCGAAGAATGAAAAGTATGCGGAAGTTTCCACCCACATTGCACAGATGGTGGAAGCAGCTGTAACAGGAACTGAACCCAAAGACGCCATGGAAACATTTGCGACAAGTGTGGAGTCCATAGTAGGAAAAGAGAACATTCAGGAATAACACAAATTCCGCAGCAATGCAGAGGACGGGGGATATATGAAAAGAAAATCAAGCAGTGCAGTAATGTCAAAATTAATTTATCTGGTGCCCGCTCTGGTCGTAATCCTCATTTTCTTTATGTGGCCAATCATAATGACAATTTACTATTCCTTTACGAATCTGGCGCTGACCGGAACGGCTGCTGCCAATTTGGAATTTGTGGGCCTGGAAAATTATAAAAAGCTGCTGGATGATCCGGCAGTGATAAACAGTATTATCATGACGTTGATTTTTACGGTTGGATCCGTGGCAGGACAGAGCCTGCTTGGATTTATCATCGCATATCTGATGAAACATAAAAATAAAACCTTCCGAAGAATTGTGGGACCTATTATTTTGGCAGGGTGGGTTATGCCTGAAATCGTGTGTGCGGTATGTGCATATTCCTTTTTCAATGACAAGGGAACTTTAAATGCAATACTATCCCTGGTGGGCATTTCCAAAATACCATGGCTGTTTAAGTATCCGATGTTTGCTGTTATTCTGGCGAATATCTGGCATGGAACCGCGTTCTCTATGATGGTATATCAATCGGCACTGGATAACGTATCGGAAGAAGTACAGGAGTCGGCTAAATTAGATGGAATCAGCAGTCTGCAGAATATATTTTATATTATACTGCCGATCATCAAAGAAACCATAATGACCAATACCATGCTGATTACCCTTATGACACTGGGAGGCTTCGGAATGATCTACGTTATGACCGGAGGCGGACCGGGTACGGCTACCCAGACTTTGCCGGTACTGATGTATATCAGGGCATTTAAGAACTACCAGCTTGGGTACGGCACGGCGATTTCTATGATTTTACTTGTGCTTTCTGTCCTGTTCAGTATTTTCTATACCCGGATTGCCGGAAAAGAAATGGAGGAAGGGTCATGAGGGAAAAAAGAAATAAAATCATTGCCTATGCGGCTTTAAGCATCATAGCAGTAGTATTTCTTCTGCCTCTCTGCTGGGTTGTGCTGGCGTCGGTTGACGCCACAGCCAACCTCTCTGTGAAGGCACCGGATTTTACGCTGGAGAACTATAAAAGTGTACTGACCAATAAGTCCAACTATCTGTCATTTTTAAACGGGTTTATCATTTCCTTTGGACAATCCGTATTGGTGGTGCTTCTTGCGGGACTGGCGGCTTATCCGTTATCCAGGTATGAGATGAAGCATAAAAAACTGTTTATGCTTTCCATGCTGTTTATGACATCTCTGCCCATCGCAACAATTATGGTACCTGTTTACAAAATGTTTTTGACGGTAAAGTTATATGACAACCTGTTTGGTGTTATCCTGTTTATGACGGCATCGTCCATGCCCTACTCCATATGGATGATGAAGAACTTTATGGATGCAGTGCCTATGGAACTGGAAGAAGCCGCCTGGGTAGACGGCGCAGGTAAGTTAAAGGGAATTCAGAAGGTGATTGTACCCCTTATGGTACCGGGAATATTTACAATTGCCATTTATACGTTTTCCGGAAGCTGGGGGAATTTTCTCGTGCCGTTTATCCTCATATCCAGCAGTGAGAAGTACCCGGCAGCAGTTACGCTGTATCAGTTTTTCGGCACACATACCGTATCCTATGGTCTCCTGGCATCATTTTCCATTATCTATGCGCTTCCGTCCATCATACTATACGTGTTGACGCAGAGATATATGTCCAAGGGATTCAGCATGCAGGGCGGAACGAAAGGTTAAAGAAAGTAGGTGTATTAGTGAATACAATTGAGAAGTATCTGAAACTGAAAGAGAAAAATGGAAAAAATTATTGGGAAGAGCGTATTCTTGCCCAGCTGGGATACCTGATCCAGTTAAAAAATGGGGAGATTCCGGCAGATGCGGCGGAGGTAATCGAACATCTTTACCAACAGGAGAAAGAAGAGGGGGCAATTACAAAACAGGAAGCATCCGCTGCAGAAGAGAAACTGATCCATTACAAAGAGTCTGCTAAGAAATTAAGTGTCATCTGTGCAGGGCATGCCCACATTGACATGAATTGGATGTGGGGATACCAGGAAACCGTATCTGTTACCATTGATACCTTTCAGACCATGCTGAATCTGATGCGGGAATACGAAGATTTTACATTTTCCCAGTCCCAGGCGTCTACCTATGAGGCAATTGAAAAATATTGTCCCGATATGCTGCCTGAGATCAGAGAACAGATTAAAAGAGGAAAATGGGAAGTTACGGCATCCACCTGGGTGGAACCAGATAAAAATATGACCGGTACGGAGAGTATGGCCAGGCATATTCTATATACGAAGCAGTATCTGTCCAAGCTTCTGGAGCTGCCGGAAGAGGCTCTGGAGCTGGACTTTGAGCCGGATACCTTTGGACACAGCGCCTGTGTGCCGGAAATCTTAAATCAGGGCGGGATTAAGTATTACTACCACTGCAGAGGCTTTGATAAGTATATGCTCTACAACTGGGAAGCACCTTCCGGAGAAAGAGTTCTGGTATATCGGGAGCCGACCTGGTATCTGGGACCCATTGAATATGACATGATGCTGAACGTTCCGGATTTCTCCAGAGAGAATCATACCGATACCATGTTAAAAGTATACGGAGTAGGAGATCATGGCGGCGGACCAACCAGAAGAGATATTGAACGGATCAGGGATATGAGCAGCTGGCCCCTGATGCCGGATATTCGTTTTGGAACCATGCATGAGTTTTTCCATGCAGTAGAAAAGGACAGAGAACAGTTCCCTGTAGTTAAAGGAGAATTAAATTATGTACTGACCGGATGCTATACAACACAGGCGAGAATTAAAATGGCTAACCGCATCGGCGAGGATAAGCTTTATGATTCGGAAACACTTTGTACTATGGGGGCACAGTTAACCGGTAACCCCAGATTGACAGACCGGCTGGATCGGGCTTGGAAAAATGTATTGTTTAACCAGTTCCATGATATTCTGCCCGGCTCCGGCGTCATTGAAACAAGAGAACATGCAATGGGACTGTTCCAGGATACGCTTACCATCTCCATGGCAAATGCAAACCGGGCGATGCGGGCAATCAGTGAACGTATCGATACCAGTATCTTTGGAGGGAGTGGGGACAAAGACTCTATGTCCGAAGGAGCAGGCGTGGGCTATGGTACCGGACAGACGGAAGACTGTTACGGAAATGAAGGCGATGACCGTTTTGGTTTCTCCAGTACCCATAGAGGAAGCGGAGACACAAGGGTCTATACCCTGTTCAATACCACCCAGTACAGGAGAAAAGAACTTGTGGAAATTACCCTGTGGGACCCGGATTTCCCAGCGGATGAGATTAGGGTTCTGGATGAAAGAGGAAAAGAGGTTCCCTGGGAACTTAAAGGAGAAGGACTTCATTACTGGCAGCACCATTACCTGAAACTGCTGTTTATGGCAGAGGTAGGACCAGTTGGATATGCATCTTACTGCGTGAAGCATACGCCTGCCCAGGCTGAAAAGCTTCCGGTAAGACAGGACCCGAGGGTTCATGATATGGAGGATGGAACTTATATTCTGGAAAACGATCAGGTCCGTGCGGTATTTGATACCAGAACAATGAAATTATTATCCTTCGCCGGTTTAAACGGCGGAAAAGAACTGATAGATGAGCAGAATCCATCGGCTTATTTCCGATACGTGGAAGAAAGTGATACCGAGGAAATGACCGCATGGATCGTTGGACGGTATTCCAGAATCACAGATGTCAATGAAGAGGCATTTGTCAAGGTGACCGGTAAAAAACTTACGGGTCTGAACCGGTACCTGGTTTATGAAATGGAATATGAAAAATTCAGGCTGAAGGTCAAGATCATTTTAAATGCAGGCGATACCTTAATTCGTTACAAAATAAAGCTGGACTGGCTGGAAACAGGAGAGAAAAATAAGAAAATTCCGCAGCTTCAGTTCTATACGCCTTTTGGCTATGAAGCGGAAGAGTTCCTCTATGATATACCGGCAGGTTCCGTTTTAAGGAAAGAACTGGGGCATGACGTTCCCGCTATTTACTATGGAGCCCCAATCCCGAAAATCGGAGATACTGCAATGATGGTGACAACTGATTGCAAATATGGCTACCGGGGCAAAAACCAGGCGCTGTCAGTGGATCTGGTAAGGGGATCATTTGATCCGGACCCGTATCCGGATCTGGGAGAACATTTTATCAATATTGGCATAGGTATTGAAAAGGATTACAGCAGAGAAAAGTTCTTAAAGGCAGCAATCCGATTCTCGCATCCTATTTATGCAGTGTCGGGTACGATTCATGGAGGCACGGCAAAACAAAAAGAAAGTTTCCTGGAAGTTACCGGAAATATAAAGATTTCTTCTGTCAAAGCAGCTGAAGATGGAAGCAATGCTGTGGTAGTCAGGGTGTATAGCTGCAGTGATGTCCAGGAAAAGGTAAGCCTTAAATTTTTAGAAAAACCGTTATCAGCAGGATTTACCTGCCTGACGGAAAAAGAATGTGAAGAATCACCGGTTGAAGTAGATGGATGTGAAGTGAAGGCGGCACTGCCCAAATATGCCCTCCGTTCTATAAAGGTATGTTTTTAAAGCAGGCTGAAAATATTATCTGGGGATATCGCAGAAAAATCTGCAATATGCAAGGGGTATAAGTATGACAAAAAGAGAAATTTTAATCGATTATGTAAAAAACGGCGGGCAGAGATTTTTGTGCTCGCCCCAGATCGGGGCAGGCGCAGGATTTGATACGAAGATTGCAGAGAAAACCTGGATTGGAGATACCACAATTGAGGATACCAGAAATGCCTGGGAGATGTTTGACGTAATCCCGCTTTACAATTATGAACTGCCGCAGCTGCACGAACTCACCCCGAAGCTGGAGATGAAAAATGTGTGCGGACAGGGAAAAACAGCGGACAGAAGGCTAACCCATAAAAAGTTAATTACAGCGCTGGGTTCTCTTACATCAGAAATCATTGAAGATGAAGGAAAGGGTGCTTTGGCTGTAAAATATTTTATTACGGAAGAAGAGGAACTTGAAATATTTGAGTATTATCTGGACTGCCTTTTAGAGGTGAAAGATTTTTCCCAAATTACAGAGGGAGTGAGACATATACGCAAAATAGTGGGAGAAGACAGCGCCCTGGATTTGCAGTGGCCGATGCAGCCATATGAGCTGCTTTGTTTTCCTAATACAGTAGATACTGCCGTGTTTGCACTCACCTGTCCGGATATTTTTAAAAGGCTGATGGATAAGATCTTAGAGCTTGATGAAAGGCTGCTTCTGGCGGTTTCAAAAGGGGGAGCTGACTTTGTTTTTCTGGGAGGACCCGGTTCGGAATTAATATCCCCACAGTATTACCGGGATTATCTGGTTCCTTATTCGAAAGTCGTCACCGAAATGGCTCATAAGAACGGGCTGCTGGTGTATACCCATATCTGCTCCAAGATCGAGCCAATGCTGTCTCTTGGATTTTATAACGAAATGGGGATTGATTTGTTTGAAACCCTTTCAGAAGAACCGGTTGGAAATGTAAAGTCTATAGAAGATGCATTTGAAAAATTAGACCCCAAGATCTGCACCAGAGGGAATATCGGACTGGATAAACTTCTTTTGGGTACACCAGAGGAAATTAAAGAAATAAGTTTTCGAATTCTTGAAACTGCAAAACGGTTGGGCAGAAAGCACATTCTGGCAGCCAGTGACTATATGTTTTATGATACTCCTGTTGAAAATGTCAGAGCCATGGCAGAAGCAGCAGCCGAGTTCAACGGCTGCCCTTCGAATGATTTGGTGTAAAGAAATGTCCGGCGAAAAATTCGTTTAACAGACAGCAGGCGCTGCCGATCACCGGAGTTTTCATACCAAAGCTGGATTTTCGGATGGAAATATACTTGTGGCTGGCAGCCAGTATTTTGGCATTTACTTCCTGCTGGATGTATGATACGTAACGATCCGGCAGGTAGTAGCCCTCATGCCCCAGTATAATAATCTGAGGATCCATCATATTGCAGGTATTAATAATTGCATAGGAAAGTTTTTCCGCCATATCCTGAAAAATTTCATGACATGCCTCCTGTTTAGAGACAGAAATAAAATCGGAGAAGGTGAGGGAAGGGTCATTGCTGGCGAGCCGCAATTTTTCCAGAATTACCGGCATGTTAATATAGGCTTCCAGACAGCCTCTTCTTCCGCAGGAACACAGAGCGCCCTCGTAGTAAATGCCCATGTGTCCGATTTCTCCCACAAAGCCGCTTTTGTTCTGAAACAACTTCCCATCCGATATAATGCCCGATCCAATGCCATTGGAGATGCCCAGGTAGACAAAGTTTTTGGTATCTATACACATTCCAAACAGCTTTTCTGCAAGTGCCGATGCGTTCATATCATTGTTGACAAATACAGGCATCTGAAAGCAGTCCTCCAGGATAGCCTTAATGGAGTAGTCTGAGATATGGAAGAAATTTGTGGGTTTTAAAATGACTCCTTTTTCCGCATCCAGAGGTCCGATGGAGGAGACACCGATTCCAAGGATGGTATCGGTTGTCACGGCGGAAGCATCCTGAATCAGCTTTATGATTTTCTGCGTGAGGGTATTAGCTGTCTCTTCGCATAAAGAGGTGAATTGGTGATATAAGATCTTGCCGGTTATCTCTGTCAGGATACAGTGAACCGCATCCCGGGACAGGTAAATTCCAATGACCTTAGGGGCGTCCGGTGCGATATCCAGTTGTACCGGATTTCTCCCGATATTGGTATTTTCCTCAATTTGAGATTCACAGACATAGTGTTCCTCGATCAGTTCATTTACGATGTTTGTCACAGTCATCTTGGATAAATGAATTTTAGAGGCAATCGCTGCCCTGGAATAGTCTTTTCCCGAAGCGATCAGCTGCAGTATAATGCCGCGGTTTGTATTTTTGACATCTGTGTGATTAACTCCTTTACGCAAGGTATTGTCCTCCATTAGTATATTATTTTTATTAAAATTTAGTAAAATACATTTACAAAATAGTTCCATTAAAATGTTACAGAATAAAAAAACAGGCACCATATAAATAAAAACTCTTTATTAATTTAATTATAACAAATAGCGGTATTGAGAGTCAACCTATATTTCGTAAAAAAACCAGAGCATGTCAGGTAACAGAAAAATCATATTCGTCAGATGAACACACCATAAAGTGTGATTTTCCTGATGGATAAAAATAGGAAGCGAAAGGCTCTGTCATCAGGAAAGGAAAACAATTATGAATAAAAAGGTTTATCAGGAAGTTAAGGAACAGGCATTAAAATATTATAAGGAAGCAAATATTGTTTTGACACCGGAAGAAGAAGATCGAATCGAGGTGGCGGATTTCGGGTTAAATGATATCTACCGGATTGGTCTGGAAAGTGTAGTGTACATAAATACGGACCGTTGCTGTGCAAAAGAAATGGTGCTGTTTCCCCACCAGACCTGCCCGGAGCATCTTCACCCATCCGTAGGGTATAATTATGAGGGGAAAGAGGAGACCTTCCGATGCAGGAAGGGAGAAGTATACCTATATGTGGAAGGAGTTCCAACAGAAGATATCAAAGCCAAACTTTTACCGGATCAGCCAGGATTTACCGTATTTCATGAGATCTGTTTAAAAGAGGGAGAACAATATACCCTGTATCCCAATACCAGGCACTGGTTCCAGGCAGGAAGAGAAGGGGCAGTTATCAGTGAATTCAGTACCCATTGTTATGATGAGTATGATATTTTTACGGATGACAGGATTAAAAGGATGCCGGTGATCGAGGAATAAAACATGCCTATAGTATTCTCATGTGAATTTACAAGCTGCTAACACAAATTTTGCATTTGAAAATTGGACTCAAAAGTGATATTATATGAAACATAAAAGGAATAACCGCCCTAAGTCAGGTAGTTATCCTCATAATGATGACTTGTCCTTAACGGACGCTGCCTACCTTGCTGTTGTGAACAGGGTAGGCTTTTTTTATTTCTGTAAAAAACCAAACAAATTCTAATTCCGTTCTTCAAAAATAATCCCAGGAAACAAATAAAACCAACAAAAAACAAAAAGAAAACTTGCAAAACCACATCACTTTGTAGTATAATACTTATATAATTTTTAGAAACTTACAGTAGAGGTATTTTACAGACAATTACCCGGTACAACGGTTAAAAGGTGAAAACATGAAGAGGTCAAAAAGAATTGAAACATTAGACAAACGCCCGGTCAATATGGATGGATTTATCAATGAATGGCCGGAGATGGGTTTTGCTGCTATGAAAAGCCCATATGACCCGAAGCCTTCTATAAAAGTAGAAGACGGTGTCATTACGGAACTGGATGGAAAGAAAAAAGCGGAATTTGATTTCCTGGACCAGTTTATTGCAGAATATGCGATTAATGTAGAGAGAGCAGAGCGATCTATGGCAGTGCCGTCTTTAGATATTGCCCGCATGATCGTGGATATTCATGTATCCAGAAAAGAGATATTAGAACTTGTTTCCGGGATTACACCGGCTAAAATGGTGGAAGTCATCAACTATCTGAATGTGGTAGAAATGATGATGGGTATGCAGAAAATGCGTGCCAGAAGGACACCGGGAAATCAGGCACATATTACGAACCTGAAGGATGATCCGGTACAGATCGCGGCAGATGCGGCAGAAGGTGCACTTCGGGGATTTGCGGAAGAAGAGACTACGGTGGGAATTGCGCGGTATGCTCCGTTTAATGCGATCGCACTGCTGATTGGTTCCCAGGCGGGAAGAAAAGGTGTATTAACTCAGTGTGCGGTAGAAGAAGCCACAGAGTTAGAACTTGGTATCCGGGGACTCACTACATATGCAGAGACACTGTCCGTTTATGGTACAGAAAAAGTCTTTGTAGACGGAGACGATACGCCTTATTCCAAAGCGTTTTTAAATTCAGCATATGCGTCCAGAGGACTGAAAGTCCGTTTTACTTCGGGAGCAGGTTCCGAAGTATTAATGGGAAGTACCGAGAAAAAGTCTATGCTTTATCTGGAGTGCAGATGTCTCTATGTCACAAAAGGAGCAGGATCACAGGGTATTCAGAATGGTTCCGTCAGCTGTATCGGTATAGCAGCCAGCGTGCCGGCTGGAATCCGAGAGGTTATGGGTGAAAACCTGGTAGCTGCACTTTTAGGACTGGAATGTGCGTCTTCCAATGATCAGAGCTTTTCCAATTCGGATATGCGCAGAACTGCAAGAACAATGCTGCAGTTTATGCCGGGTACGGATTTTATTTTCTCCGGTTATGCGGCTGAACCCAATTATGATAATTTATTTGCAGGTTCGAACTTTGATGCGGAAGATTTTGATGATTATAATGTAATCCAGCGTGATATGCAGGTAGATGGCGGGCTTCGTCCGGTTACGGAAGAAGAAGTCATCCGTGTCAGAATGAAAGCGGGTAAGGCTGTTCAGGCAGTGTTTAAATATCTGGGGCTCACTGAGGTTACGGATGAACAGGTAGAAGCAGTGGCATATGCACATGGGAGCAAGGATACCTTATCCCGTGATGTGGCAGCGGATCTCATGTCTGTAGAAGATATGATGAAGCGTGGAATCACAGGTGTTGATATTGTAAAAGCCCTTGCAGACAGCGGATTCGAAGATCTGGCACAGAGCATACTCAATATGCTGAAACAACGTGTCATTGGAGATTATATGCAGACATCGGCAATTCTGGACGAGCACTTTAATGTACTTTCCGGGGTGAATACGCCGAATGATTATATGGGACCGGGTACCGGATATCGTGTGGATGGAAAACGCTGGGAAGAAATTAAAGCGATTCCTCATATTATAGATCCGGATCAGTTTTAGGAGGTGGCAGAATGGAATTAAATGAAGAGTTAATACAAAGCATTGCAAAGGCGGTTATCGCGCAGCTTGGCAATCATCCGTCTGCCGCATCTGCAGAAAAAAGCCATACTGTTGTAAAAACCGATTATTCCGGCTTTCCTCTGGCGAAAAAAGGAACGAATCCAAAGGAAGTAGTAATCGGAGTGGGACCTGCTTTTCAGAGAGAGATCAGCGCTACAATTGTTGGTTTGGATCTGAATGAGGTATTGAAGAACCTGAAAGCAGGTATTGAAGAAGAAGGCATGGTACCAAGGGTTGTAAAAGTACTGAAAACTTCAGATGTTTGCTTTATGGGTCTGGAAGCAGCCAAGATCAGCGGTTCCGGCATTGGAATCGGACTGCAGTCGAAAGGAACGGCTGTTATCCACCAGAGAGACCTCTATCCGTTGTCAAATCTGGAATTATTTCCCCAGGCGCCCCTTATGACACTGGAAACTTACCGGAAAATAGGAAGAAATGCAGCCAGATATGTAAAAGGGGAAAAGGTAACTCCCATTGAGAGCATTAATGATCCTATGGTTCGCGCAAAATTCCAGGTGAAGGCAGCACTTATGCATATTCGTGAAACGGAACAGGTGGACAAGGAAATACCAATTATTGAATGGGAGGAAGCATAGATGAGATACCCATTAGGACAACATGAAGCAGAAAGTATTACTTCTAAGACAGGGAAAAAACTTTCGGATATTACCCTGGATCAGGTGCGAAAAGGAAATATTACGGCAGATGACATTAAGATTTCTAAGGATATGTTAAAGAAACAGGGCCAGGTGTCTAAGGAAGCCGGAAATGATCCGATGGCTCTGAACTTTGAGCGTGCAGGAGAACTGGTGGATGTTCCCGATGAAGTAATTCTGGAAATGTATAATAAATTACGTCCGAACCGTTCCACGAAGCGGGAACTGGTTGAGATGGCGAAGGAACTATTGGAGAAATATGGAGCGGTACACTGCGCAAAACTGGTTATGGAAGCTGCACAGGTGTACGAGAAACGAGGGATTCTTCTGTGAAAATAGTTGCAGGTGTTGATATTGGCAATTCCACAACTGAAGTATGTATCGGTTCTTTTTCACAAGAGGGCAAACTGCGCTTTTTATCCAGTGCTTCCCGCATGACAACAGGAACCAAAGGCACTGTGGCAAACGTTCACGGGATAAAAGCAGCGCTTCTGGAGGCGATGGGCCGTATTGACCGGAAGATAAGTGAGATAGAACTGATCCGGATCAATGAGGCGGCACCTGTGATCGGGGATACGGCGATGGAAACCATTACGGAAACCATTATAACAGAATCCTCTATGATCGGGCACAATCCTTCCACACCTGCGGGAGCAGGACAGGCAGTGGGATATTTACTGCCGCTGGAACAGATTGCATCTGCAAAAAGCGATGTCCCCTATATACTTACAGCTGTCAGCCGTTTCAGTTATGAGGAGGCTGCAGGAATTATTAATAAATACAGCGGGCGCATTAACATCAAGGGTCTGATACTCCAGGCGGATGAGGCTGTTCTTGTAGAAAACCGGATTTCCATTGATATTCCGATCATCGATGAAGTGCGTCAGATTGAGCGTGTGCCGGCTGGAAAGCTTGCGGCGATTGAAGTGGCTCTTCCCGGACAGGGAATCAGTATGCTGTCCAATCCTTATGGAATCGCAACACTACTGGAACTTGGACCGGAAGAAACCAGAATGGTGACGCCTATTGCAAAAAGCCTGATTGGAAAGCGAAGCGCCGTAGTGATCAAAACACCACACGGCAACGTAAAAGAAAATATTCTGCCTGCAGGTGATATTTATATAGAAGGAACCACCTCTTTAACGGTGAATATTGATGCAGGAGCAGATGCAATTATGGATACCCTCTCCCGTGCCGGAGAAATCCGGGATATCAGCGGGCAGCGGGAAACTAATGTGGGAAATATGCTTTCCGGCATTAAAAAAGGCATGGAAAAAGTGACAGACGAGACAGGTCAGGATATTCGCATCACAGATATACTTGCGGTGGATACCCTGGCACCCGTGCAGATTTCCGGCTCTCTGGCAGGAGAAATTTGTATGGAAAAAGCAGTGGGCATTGCGGCTATGGTTAAAACGAGGCAGCTGCCCATGGAAAAGATTGCAGATGAGTTAAAAAAGGAACTGGGGATATATACAAAGGTAGCGGGAGTGGAAGCCGTGATGGCTACGCTGGGTGCCTGCACGACTCCTGGAACACAGCTTCCCCTGGCAATTCTCGATCTTGGCGGCGGTTCTACGGATGCGGCTATGATTGATGAAAAGGGGACGGTCAGAACCACCCATCAGGCAGGAGCAGGCGAACTGGTATCCATGCTGATTCAGACCGAACTTGGACTGTCTGCAAGAACAACAGCTGAGCAGATTAAAAAATATCCGCTTGCCAGAGTGGAAAGTCTGTTCCATATGAGGCTGGAGAATGGCGCGATGCAGTTTTTTGAAGAATCCATCGATCCCAGATATTTTGGGAATGTGGTACTGCTGCATCCAGAAGAACTCATAAAGATAGAAGAAGATATACCAATGGAAAAAATAGCGGCTGTAAGGCGGGAAGCCAAGAAAAAGGTTTTTGTACGAAATGCAGTCCGGGCTTTGACCCAGGTGGCGCCTGACCGGAATCTCAGAAAGATACCGAATGTGGTATTGGTAGGCGGTTCGGCAGAAGACTTTGAAATTCCCCAGATGCTGATGGAGGAACTGTCCAATTATAAGATTGTCTGCGGGCGGGGGAACATCAGACGCTGTGAGGGTCCCAGAAATGCGGTTGCCACAGGATTGGTGCTTTCCTATCTTGGAGGAAGCAGATGATTGCAAAAAAGCCTTCCATTCTAATTTGTGGAAATCAGCCGGACAGAGATCTGCTTCGGGAAATCTGTGCAGGCATTGAAGAAGAAGGCGTTTTATACGAAGTAATGGAACTGGAATCTGCAGATTTGGATGAACTGGCATACGAAGCGGCATCAGAGTCTATATTAGGAGCAGGTATCGGGATTATCGGTTCACGTGCAGCAATGCAGATGAGAGGCTTACATAGAGGACAGAATGTATTTGAAGTCAACCACCCAAGCTTTGCCCAGTGCAGATCACTGGGAGCAAATAGCGCCAGAGCAATTAAAAGAGTAGCTTTTAAAAAGGTATATGATGTATAATAGGACTGCAGCTTAAAATTTGATTGAGATATCTGGAGGGATCACGTATGCTGGCAATTGAGAGAAAGAATGAGATATTATCAATTTTACAAAAAGAACAAAGAGTATTAGTGGCGGAACTCAGCCAAAAATACAATGTAACAGAAGAAACAATCAGAAGAGATCTGGAAAAATTAGAAAAAGAGGGTTTTGTGAAAAAAACCTATGGCGGTGCGGTGCTGAATAAGCATATCACAATGGACATGCCCCTGAAAATCAGGGAAAAGACCAACCGCAAGGAAAAACAGGTAATTGCGAAAAAGGTAGCAGGACTGATTGAAGAAGGGGACTGCATTATGCTGGATAGCTCTTCCACCTCCCTGATGATAGCACAGGAGCTTAAGCGGATGAAAAAGCTCACGGTTATCACCAACTCTGTGGAAGTTCTCATCGAATTATCCGGAAATGAAGGCATTCAGGTGATATCCACCGGTGGAAATTTAAGAGACTCATCTCTTTCCCTGGTTGGCAAAGCAACACAGGAGGTCTTGTCTCATTATTATGTGGATAAAGCTATTATTTCCTGTAAAGGTGTGGATATCGAAAAAGGAGTCACAGACTCTCATGAAATGGAAGCAGAAGTTAAAATCGCCATGCGCAAAAGTGCGAAGTCAACGATTTTGGCGGCTGACAGCAGTAAAATGGGGGAAGTCTTCTTTGTAAAAGTATTAAATCTGGAAAGCGGAGATATACTTGTGACTGACAAGATTCCGGAGGAATGGCGTAAATCTTTGGCAGAGCGCGGTGTAAAAGTTTTATCAAATGAGGATGAATAAACTAGAAATTATTTAATATGGTTTCTATGATTATAAAAATACAAATTTTAAAATTTAAATGAGAGGTGCTAGACATGGGAGAAGTAATTTATAATTTGGCGTTTGACTTTGGAGCGTCCAGCGGAAGAATGATTTTAAGCAAATATCAGGATGGAAAAATAGAATTAGAGGAATTACACCGTTTCGCTAATGATCCGGTTCGTGTAGGAAAGAATTTTTATTGGGATACCTTCCGTTTATATCATGAATTGAAAACAGGATTAAAAAAAGCAGCAGCTAAAAAAATCCCGATCCAGAGCCTTGCAATTGATACCTGGGGAGTTGATTACGGTTTAATCGATAAAGATGGCAACCTCATCGGCAATCCGGTAAACTACCGTGATGACAGAACGATTGGTGTGATCGAAGAAGTGGGCAAGATCGTTCCTTTAAAAGATATTTATGCAACCACCGGAATCCAGTTCATGAATTTCAATACGCTGTTCCAGATCTATGCTGATAAACAAATGCGACCGGACATTTATGATAAAGCAGTACGCCTCTTATTTATGCCGGAACTTTTTGGATATTTCCTCACAGGCAAGATGTACAATGAGTATACGATGGCAAGTACCGGACAGCTTCTGGATGCAAAAAACAGAGACTGGGATTATGAGCTGATCGAAAAAGTTGGTCTTAAAAAAGAGTTATTCGGAGAGCTGACAAAACCGGGAACTGTAATCGGGGATTTATGTCCGGAAGTAATCGAAGAGACTGGTCTTTCAGGTGTAAAGGTGATTGCAGTTGGAAGCCATGATACTGCATCCGCAGTAGCAGGTACTCCATTTGAAGAGAAAAATGCGGCATTCTTAAGCTGCGGAACCTGGTCACTCTTTGGTATGGAAATAGATGAACCAATTTTAACCGAAAAATCATTTGAATATAATTACACAAACGAAGGCGGCGTAGAAGGTAAAATCCGTTATCTGAAGAATATCAACGGATTATGGATTATGCAGAACCTGCGTAAAAACTGGTGTGAGTTCGAGGGAGATGTATCTTTCCCGGATATCATCAAGGCTTCCAGAGAAGCAAAGAGACAGGATTTCATGATAGACCCTAATGATCCAAGATTTACAGCTCCCTATAACATGATGAAAGAAGTTATCGCATATTGTGAAGAACACGGACAGGGAACACCGGAAGGACTGGGAGAAATTGCGATGGCGATTTACAACGGCCTGACCAATGAATATGGTGCAACCATCAGAGGACTGGAAGTATTGACAGGCGAGACAATTCCATGTATAAATATGGTAGGCGGAGGTATTCAGGATCAGCTTTTATGCGAACTGACCGCGAAAGCAACCGGTAAGAAAGTAGTGGCAGGTCCGATTGAAGGTTCCGTTCTGGGAAATGTAGTAATGCAGTTAAAAGCTATGGGAGCTATTGATTCCTTAGAAGAAGGACGTAAGGTTGTGAAAGCATCCTTTGCACAGCAGGTACATATTCCGGCATAAGATCCGTTTTATAACATCGGTTTGGCAATCTACAAACCGAAACTATGAAGTTTTTAACCCGGCGGTTGATAAAGTCTGAATTTGTTCAGGTGTTAAGGACTGCCGGTCATGTTGATATAACTTAGATTGCCGGATTTACAAAACCCGGCATTACAGATGCGAGGTTTGAAAATATGGGCATTACGACAAAAAATGGCGATGGTGGTATGACCAACCTGATTAAAACTAAAAATGTACCAAAGTCAGATGAGCGATTTCACCTGTTGGGAAGTATTGATGAGCTCACCAGCCATCTGGGACTGGTGAAGGCGAAAGTATCCATCTCTTTGGTGAAAGAGATGCTTTCGTCTGTTCAGGATACGCTTATTACCGTGATGGCAGGTATCGCAGACCCGCACAATATGAAGTATAAATTAAAAGAATCTGAAGTGACAAAGCTGGAGACAGAAATGGCGCGCATGGAAAGTGAGTTCACCATGCCTCAGGGGTGGGTGCTGCCTGGAGGGAACGCCGTGTCTGCTGAGGTGGACATTGCAAGAACGGTAACCAGGAGATGCGAACGCTATCTGTCCGGTGTAACCATTAAATATGGATCAGACAAAGTAGCAAAGCAATACCTGAACCGTTTGTCAGACTACTTATTTATATTAGCCCGTTATACAGAGGCGGTCATGACAGAGCCTGCCGCAGAGCAGCTTCAGATGGAACCCCCTATAGTCCGGGAACAGCCTGTGATTTCTACTCCGGCGGATACCGGTATCACATCTATAAAAATGGAAGAGCCAAAAGCTGATCCGGTTATGGAAAATACAGTTACGGTAAGTAAGGAAAAACTGATGGATATGACGAGTGAAGCAATCATACAGGAAGTCTTAAAAAGAATGAACAAGCCAGAGAAAATATCTCTGGATGCAGCTAAAAAGCTGATTGAGAAGGTAGAAGAGTATTCTAAGTCCCAGGGAATGCAGGCTGTAATAGCTGTCTGCGGCCCGGATGGTAACCCCATTGCAGTGCATGTAATGGACGGCGCTTTTCTGGTAAGCTTTGATGTGGCTATTAAAAAAGCCTATACGGCAGCTGCAGTTAAGATGTCTACCATGGAACTGGGAGAATTAATCAAACCCGGAGCAACATTCCAGGGCCTGGATCATATTGAAGGAGACAAGATGGTATTCTTCGGCGGCGGCGTTCCGTTAAAATCAGGCGGCCGCATGATTGGAGCCCTTGGGGTAAGCGGCGGAACCGGAGACGAAGACGACAGACTTGCACAGTATGGGCTGCGGGTTTTAGAGGAAGTACTTTCTTAGAACGTGCATCTGATAAATAAAAGACATATTTTCGTTTTAGACGAAAAATGATAGAAAGGCAGCTATGGCATAGCGAGGGATCGCTTGTTGCGGCTGCTTTTTATATGAAACGATTTCAAGTATTTTTTTAACTATCGATCAACAAAATACTGTTTTCGAAACAATACGCGCACAGCAGGTGGTGATTTAAGTAATTTGTACAGTAAACCTATCATCTTTCCACTTTTTCTTATAGATACTTTCCAGTACAATAAATTTAGCAAAGCTTTACCAATTCATTTATTGTAGACTGGTAAAAGAAAGGAAGTTATGGTGTTTTGTAACTATAAACATCCATACAAGGAAAAATGAGAAGAAAAAAAACTTTCAAACCGATTGCCACCGTTGGTATAGTTCTGATCATGTGCGGGGGATTAGCCGCCTGTTCGGTGGGAGAAATACCAAAGGCACCCTATCAGGTGACAGAGGAAAACCAAAATCCGGAACTAATTATGGACAACCAGCCGGAATCCCCTTATTGGTTTCCCGAACAGCTTTTAAAATGGACTCCCAAAGGGGATACGGATCTTAATTACAACGTCAGTACCATCCCTTTGGCTAAGCGCGTGGACAAGGATAAGCTGAATCCGGTGAATCAGACCCAGAATAAAGACACCAAGGTCATGGCGATATCCATCATGAATTCCAGTACCAGCGGCAACGCCCCACATGGGTTAAACAAGGCAGACTGTAATGCATTTACTTACTGGCAGTACGTGGATACCTTGGTATATTGGGGTGGCGCATCGGGTGAAGGACTGATTGTACCGCCAAGCCCTGATGTTACGGACGAAGGCCATAAAAACGGAGTTCCCGTAATCGGCACTGTTTTCTTTCCCCAGGACGAAGCCGGAGGAAATATAGAATGGCTGAATACCTTCCTTGCCAAAGAAGACTCCGGCACATTTCCTATGGCGGATAAGCTGGTTGAAGCAGCCCGGACTTACGGCTTTGATGGTTGGTTCATTAACCAGGAGACGAAAGGAACACAGGATTCCCCGCTCACTCCGGAGAGTGCCAGACTCATGCAGGAACTTATCAAATACATGAAGCAGAAAGCACCTGAATTGGAGATTATCTATTATGATTCTATGACTTCCGAGGGAAAAATAGACTGGCAGAATGCACTCACCGACAAGAATCTGATGTTCATGAAAGATGATCAGGGAGATAAGGTGGCTGATGACATGTTTCTTAACTTTTGGTGGACAGAAGATAAGCTGGCAGAAAAGGGGCTTTTAAAAGCTTCCGCTGAGAAAGCAGCAGAAAACGGAATTGATCCTTATTCCCTGTATGCGGGTGTGGATGTTCAGGCCAATGGCTACATAACTCCCATACGCTGGGATCTCTTTGAATCGGGACCTGATTCCACCTATACTTCACTGGGACTCTACTGTCCAAGCTGGGCATATTATCAGTCCACAGACTCGGATGATTTCCAGCAAAAGGAAACGGCGTTCTGGGTAAATTCAAAACAAGCTCCATCAGCGGAAATATCCTACAGCTCACCAGAGCAATGGAGAGGTATATCTACCTATGTAATAGAAAAATCTGCTGTCACCTCCCTGCCCTTTTCCACAAATTTCTGTACCGGTAACGGATACAGCTTTTTCAAGGAAGGAACACAGATTTCGAAGCTGGATTGGAACAACAGAAGCATTGCAGATTTGCTTCCCACTTACCGCTTTCTGATTGAACATGAGGGAACGAACAAACTAAAGGGTAGCTTTGATGTGGGAAATGCCTGGTACGGCGGAAATTCTTTAAGACTGAAAGGAACCATGGATAAGGGGAAAAGCAGTACCGTAACCCTGTACAGTGCAGATCTTCCCTTAGAAAAGGGGGTTATCTGGACCACCACAGCCAAAGCATCTGCAGACACTGCGCTGGATCTTGTACTGACCTTTGATGATGGCTCGAAAGAAACAGTTATGGCAGATCAAACGGCTGGACTTAACTGGACGACCATCACCTATGATGTGTCGGGCTACGAAGGCAGGAATGTCAGCAGGATTGCCTACCGGCTCATCTTAGATCAGGACAGCTCGGATTATAGTTTGAATCTCGGTAATATTTCCGTATATGAAAAGGGTAGTCTGACCGAAGGAAAGGTTACGGATGCAGTTTTGGAAAATAGTGTGTTTGATGAAGACAATATGTATGCAGGCATCCGCTTAAGTTGGAAGAGCGAGGGAAATTCCTCATATTATGAGGTGTACCAAATCAATGAAGACAAATCCCGCTCGCTGCTGGGTGTTTCCAATAACGATTGCTTCTATGTCAATACACTGCCCAGGCCGGCAAAGGGGAATACCACGGACTTCGAGATTGCTCCAGTCAGTCTTTTGCATCAGCAGGGAAAATCGATCTTCGTCAAAATGGAATGGCCGGACAATTCTATTCCAAAAGCAGGATTCAAGGCTTCCGAGACATTGGTTGCCCCAGGTACAACCGTGTCTTTTGAAAGTACAAGTTCTGAAAATACCCAGGAAGTAAATTGGGTGCTTTCCGGTTCCAGTAATGAGAAGGCGTCAGGTAATTCAGTGTCGGTTACCTATGACAAGGAAGGAATCTATGATGTATATATGACTGCCTCCAATGAATCCGGAAAGGATGAGAAGTCGGTAGAGGGGTGTATTGTTGTTACATCAGAGGCAGACGGGGACCTTAAGCTTCTCTCCCAGGGAAAGCCTGCAAAAGCCACTTCCTTTACCAACGACAATGAAGCACCGGGATTTGCCGTAGACGGGGATAAGACAAAAAAATGGTGTGCAACAGGTACATCCCCTCATGAGCTGACCGTCGACCTTGGTATGGTTGATCTGGTAAGCCAGATAGCCATCGCCCATGCAGAAGCTGGCGGCGAGAGTCCGGATATGAACACCAAAGCATATAGCCTGTCCGTCAGCGAGGATGGAGTGGACTACAAGGATGTCGTACAAGTGACGAGAAATACCTCTGGCAATACAATAGATACCTTTGCCCCTGTGAAAGCCAGGTATATAAAGCTTTCTGTAATAAAGCCCACTCAGAGCTCCGATACCGCCGCCAGAATTTATGAAGTGGAGGTCTTTGGTCTGCCTTCCAGGTGATTTTAGCTGTATCTGTTTTGTCAGGGTGCTGCCGCAAGTGATTGATAATCATAAGTGCGGCAGCATTTTTTATGTTATAAGGTGCGCCCGGCAAAGTGCGCAATGTTTAATGAGTACAAGCCATATCAGCAGTATTGAGTATTAGGTGCTATAGTACAGACAGGCCGAAAACGGGTAGAGAAGTTACAGTCTGCCGATATAATATAGTTACCTCATTGTGGAGAACAGGTAGATGAACGCTGCAGCCAGAAAGGGGGCAAGCCACCAATATATTCCGTGTCATATCGCGTCAACGAGCTTGGATATTTGCTTCATGGTATCCTTCTGCTCTCAAGCCTTACAATCGGCACACGGACCGTTATTGTGTCTCACAGTGGAAAGACAATGGTGAGCCTGCATAAGTATTTGGATGGAAATGGGAATCCGGTGAAGTATAGGGATCCTACCGGAGACTATTCCAGTCTGGCATCAATTAGGGGGAATATAACGATACAGTATATTTTGATCGGAATAGTTATGGGCGGTGCTTTCTATGCAGGGTTTAACTCTTCCATAAAAAATTAGGACTTCCCACCCCTTTGAATAAATGTTATAATTAGCGCAATAATATTCACATAAGCTATTTTATGCGAGAAATGGAAATGGAGGAAATTTTATGCAGTTTACCACATTGCCGGAGTATGAACTTCTGATAGAAGATGATATTGCGGATATTAATTCAAAAGGTTATCTGTTAAGACATAAAAAGAGCGGCGCCAGGATTATGGTGATTGCCAATGATGATGAAAATAAGGTTTTTCATATTGCTTTTCGGACACCGCCAAAGGACAGCACAGGGGTGGCTCATATATTGGAGCACAGCGTATTGTGCGGAAGTGAAAAGTTTCCGTCAAAGGATCCTTTCGTGGAATTGGTGAAAGGGTCCCTTAATACGTTTTTGAATGCTATGACTTATCCGGACAAGACCATGTATCCGGTAGCAAGCTGTAATGACCAGGATTTCCGTAATCTGATGCATGTATACATGGATGCGGTTTTCCATACGAACATTTATAATAAGGAAGAGATTTTCCGCCAGGAGGGCTGGAACTATCATTTAGAGTCTCCGGAAGACGAACTGACTTATAATGGAGTGGTATACAATGAGATGAAAGGGGCTTTTTCCTCACCGGACGATGTGTTAGACCGGGAAATTTTGAATTCCCTGTTTCCGGATACACCTTATGGGAATGAATCAGGCGGTGATCCGGCATTTATACCAGATCTTACGTACCAGGATTTTCTGGATTTCCACAGGAAGTATTACCATCCGTCCAACAGCTACATTTATCTGTATGGAAATGCAGATATGGAAGAAAGGCTGAAATGGCTGGATGAAGAATATTTGGGAAAATACGATGCAATTCAGGTTGATTCTGCAATTCCTATGCAGAAACCATTTGAGAAACCCGTTGAAATCAAGAAAAAATATTCCATTTCCAATACAGAGGAAGAGAAGGACAACACTTTCCTCTCTTATAATGTAGCTATTAAAACCAGTCTGGATGTTCAACTGGCGAATGCTTTTTCGGTAATAGAGTATGCATTGCTCACTGCTCCGGGAGCACCTTTGAAACAGGCACTGCTGGATGCGAAGATAGGAAAAGATATTCAGGGCTCCTATGACAGCGGCGTGTATCAGCCAATCTTCTCCGTTGTGGCAAAGAACTCCAATACGGATTCCAAAGATAGATTTCTGGAGATTATTCAGGATGTTCTGAAACAAACGGTAAAAGATGGCATCGATAAGAAGGCACTCCTTGCCGGCATTAACAATATGGAATTTAAATTCCGGGAAGCTGATTATGGAACTTATCCAAAGGGACTGATGTATGGAATTGATGCCATGGACAGCTGGCTGTATGATGATGCGGCACCTTTTGATTATTTAAAGCAGCTTGATATTTTTAAATTTCTAAAAGAACAGACAGAAACCGATTATTTTGAAAAACTGATTCAGGAATATCTTCTTGATAACACGCATGCGTCTGTTGTAATCGTAGAACCCCAAAAAGGGTTAACTGCAATAATTGAACAAGACATAAAGAAGAAGTTAAAAGAATATAAGGAAAGTCTTTCACCGGAAGAAATTCAGGAACTGGCAGACAAAACAGAGAAGCTCCGCCTGTTTCAGGAGACGCCTTCCACGAAAGAAGAACTGGAAGCGATACCTGTTCTGGAAGCATCGGATATTAAGAGAGAAGCAGGAAAGTTCTACAATGAAGAACATTTTCTGGGGGACACGATTGTTTTGCACCACAATATGTATACAAACGGCATTGGATACCTGAAGTTACTGTTCGATACAAAATATGTGCCTCTTGAGTATATTCCCTATCTGGGGATTTTAAAAGCAGTGCTGGGTATGGTAGACACACAGCATTTCAGCTACGGTGAATTATTTAATGAAATCAATATCCATTCCGGTGGAATTTACCCGGGGATCGAAATGTTTGTGGCTGATAAACAGGGTGGCTGCAGGACAATGTTTGAGATAAAGGCTAAGATTCTTTATGAAAAACTGGATTTTGCCTTTGATATGATAGAAGAAATGATCTTTACTTCTAAAATAGAGGATGAAAAGAGACTGTACGAAATTATTGCGGAAATAAAATCCCGAGTTTCGGTACGTTTAAATTCAGCCGGGCATTCTACGGCTGCAATCCGTTCCATGTCTTATTTCTCCCAGACAAGTGCATTTAATGATGCGGTTAGCGGAATCCGTTTCTATAAACTGGTGGAGTCACTGGAAGTACACTTTGACGAAAAGAAAGAAGAACTGATCCGCATTTTAAAAGAGCTGATGAAAATGATTTTCCGAAAAGATACCCTTCTGGGAAGCTATACAGCGGATGATGCGGGATTTGCCCCGCTTATGGAGCGTTTGTCTGTATTGAAAGAAAAGCTGTTTGATGAAACAGGGGTGACCCCTCACGGAAAATTAGAAACGGAACAGAAAAATGAAGGTTTCCAGACTTCATCCAAGATCCAGTATGTGGCAAGAGCAGGGAACTTTGTACAGGCGGGGCTGAAATATACCGGTGTCTTAAAGATCTTAAAAGTGGTTCTCAGCTATGAATACCTGTGGGTAAATATCCGTGTAAAGGGCGGTGCATACGGATGTATGAGCGGATTTGGAAAGACAGGTGATTCCTACTTTGTATCTTATCGGGATCCGAATCTTCGGAAAACAAATGAAGTATATGAAGGGGTTGTGGACTATGTCAGGAATTTTACGGTTGCTGACAGAGATATGACAAAATATATCATTGGCACGATCAGTGAAATGGATACACCGCTTAATCCTTCGGCAAAAGGCAGCCGTTCTCTTGGCGCTTATATCAGTAACATGACGGAGGAAGATCTGCAAAAAGAACGTGATGAGGTATTAAATGCCACTCAGGAAGATGTCCGCGCTCTGTGGAAGATCATGGAGGCAATTGTTGCGGCTGATAATATCTGTGTAATCGGCAACGAAGAAAAGCTGGCAGAGGAAAAAGATATGTTTAAAGTACTGGTTCCTTTTATCGGCTAAAGGATAGTTCCTTACATTTTGATAAAAGCATTAAAGCACGCTCAGGAATCATTCTTTTCATATGAAAAGAGATAAAGATATACGCTGCCAGTGGCAGGAGATAGGAGTAAAAATGACAACAGCAAGTTATAAATCGGGGTTTGTTACCTTAATCGGCAGGCCGAACGTAGGAAAATCAACACTAATGAACTATTTGATCGGACAGAAGATTGCGATTACATCCAACAAACCTCAGACTACCAGGAACCGGATTCAGACGGTCTATACCTGTGAAAAAGGGCAGATTGTTTTTGTAGATACCCCCGGTATCCATAAAGCGAAAAATAAACTTGGCGAATATATGGTAAATGTGGCGCAGAGGACCTTAAATGAGGTGGATGTGATCTTATGGCTGGTTGAGCCGAGCACATTTATCGGTGCCGGAGAACGCCATATTGCAGAACAGCTTTTAAAAACCAAGACCCCGGTAATTCTGGTTATCAATAAAATTGATACGGTAAAGAAAGAAGAGATTTTAAAGTTTATCGATGAATACCGTAAAATATATGATTTTGCGGAAATAATTCCGGCTTCTGCCCTGAAAGGGCAGAATACCCAGGATATTATCGATACCGTATTTAAATATCTTCCTTATGGTCCTCAATTTTACGATGAAGATACCGTAACCGACCAGCCGGAAAGGCAGATTGTAGCTGAATTAATCCGTGAAAAGGCACTGCGGAGCCTGGATGAAGAAATTCCACACGGCATTGCGGTTTCTATAGACAGAATGAAAGAGCGGATAGGTGGAAAGCTCATTGATATTGAAGCAACGATTATCTGTGAAAGAGATTCCCACAAGGGGATTATTATCGGAAAAGGCGGTACGATGCTTCGTAAGATCGGTTCCCAGGCGAGAAAAGAAATAGAAGAGATGTTAGAAATGAAAGTCAATCTGCAGCTTTGGGTAAAAGTGAAAAAGGATTGGCGTGACAGTGATTTTCTGATGAAGAACTTTGGGTATGATAAAAAGGATGTCTAGAGTGCCTAGCTCTGACCAGAAGGTGTAAAATGGGACAGACAGTGACGTTGACGGGGATGGTGCTTTTAGCCGCCCCAATTGGTGATTATGATAAAAGGCTGGTACTGCTTACAAAAGAAAGAGGCAAAATTACCGCATTTGCAAAAGGGGCAAGGAGACAGAACAGTCCCCTTCTGGCGGCAGCGAATCCTTTTTCTTTTGGGGCGTTTACCTGTTTTGAAGGAAGAACTTCCTATAACCTGATGCAGGCAGAAATCAGCAATTATTTTTCAGGGCTGTCCCAGGATTATGAGGCAGCCTATTATGGTTTTTATTTTATGGAAATTGCGGATTATTATGCAAGGGAAAATAATGATGAGGCTGAAATGCTGAGGCTTTTGTATGCAACCCTTCGGGCGCTTATGAATGCACAGATTCCCAATGAACTGATCCGGTATATATTTGAGTGGAAATCTATGGTGATAAGCGGAGAATATCCCCAGATGTTTTGCTGTACAAGCTGCGGCGTGCAGGAGGATCTGCGGGCATTTGTACCGGCAGGTGACGGACTGGTCTGTAAAAACTGCCTGTCAGGAGCCAAGGGTGCAGTTCTTTTATTAGAGTCAACCATCTATACCTATCAGTATATTGCTTCATCTACCATAGAGAAGCTGTATAGCTTTACAGTTTCGGAGGAAGTGCTCCGTGAAATGAAACGACTTCAGAGCCGTCTTTGTAAAATTTACATGGATAAACAGTTTAAATCTCTCGATATTTTAGAGTCGATTGTTACATAAGTTTTAAATCGACCCGCCAGAGTGTTCTTCTCCCAATAATTAGTTGAAAATATCATACTTTAAAGGTATAATAATTAGGATTATACAAGGAGGATGCAGTAAATTATGAAAAAAAGGAGAATTCTGGCGGTGATGGTTGGAGTTATGTGTCTGTTAAGCGGGTGCAGTAAATTCTCGTCACCAGATGAGTCAGCAGTTTCGATTAGCAAAGATGGAGGAATCACAGGAACAGCAGTGGAGAGCCTGGATAAAGAGTATTATGATGAGACCGAGCTTAAAACCATGATTGAGAGCGAAATCGATGCGTATAAAACCAGTACAGGCAAGGATAATATAGATCTGGATAAATTCAGCGTCAGTGAAGATACAGCAAAATTGATTATAGATTACGCCTCGGCACAGGATTATGCGAATTTTAACCATGTAGAATTTTTTGTGGGAAAAATATCAGAGGCACAAAAATCAGGAGTTACCTTTGACGGAGGCTTCCAGTCGGTGGAAGATGGCAAGGTGGCGAAGAGCGGTTTAACCAGCGGTGATGTACTTAAGAAAGACTATCAGGTTGTTGTAATGGAAGAGCCTGTATTGGTACAGGTGCCGGGCAATATCCTTTTCACCAGCGACAATGTGGAAGTGAAAGGAAAAAGCGAAGCAAAAATAAAATCTACCGGAGCTGAGGAGTCTACTGAAAAGCAGTCGGAAACTGCAAAGGAGAAAGAAACGGATTCTGAGACAGGCATGGTTTTATTGTCTCCTGAGAGCAGTAACGAAGGGACTTCTTCAAAAGAGGTTGAAATTGGCAAGAAATTGGCTTATATTATTTATGAGCTGGGTTGATGGATCAATACCCCCCGAAATAAATTGAAAATAGAATGGAATGTGAGGAATTAACAATGGAAAAGACGATGGATAAAATAGTAGCATTGGCAAAGGCAAGAGGATTTGTATATCCGGGATCCGAAATCTATGGTGGACTTGCTAATACCTGGGATTACGGAAATCTTGGCGTTGAGCTGAAAAATAATGTAAAACAGGCTTGGTGGAAAAAATTCGTAACAGAGAACCCTTATAATGTTGGTGTTGACTGTGCTATTTTGATGAACCCACAGACCTGGGTTGCAAGCGGACATCTGGGTGGATTCAGCGATCCGCTGATGGATTGTAAAGAATGTCATGAGAGATTCCGTGCGGACAAAATTATTGAAGATTTCTGCGCAGAGAAAGAGATAGCAGTAGAAGGATCCGTGGATGCATGGAGCCAGGAAGAGATGAAGAACTTTATTGAAGAGCACCAGATTCCATGCCCAACCTGCGGCAAACATAATTTTACGGATATCCGTCAGTTCAACCTGATGTTCAAGACCTTCCAGGGTGTAACGGAAGATGCTAAGAATACCGTATATTTAAGACCGGAGACAGCACAGGGTATTTTCGTGAATTTTAAAAATGTTCAGAGAACATCCAGAAAGAAAATTCCATTTGGTATCGGACAGATCGGTAAGTCTTTCCGTAATGAAATTACTCCGGGTAACTTTACATTCCGTACAAGAGAATTTGAACAGATGGAACTGGAATTCTTCTGTGAACCTGGTACCGACCTGGAATGGTTTGCATATTGGAAAAAGTACTGTCTGGACTGGTTAACGGCACTTGGCATGAAAGATGATGAAATGCGTGCAAGAGACCATGCGGCAGAAGAACTTTGTTTCTATAGTAAAGCTACTACTGACATTGAGTTTCTGTTCCCATTCGGATGGGGTGAATTATGGGGTGTTGCGGACAGAACGGATTATGACCTGACACAGCACCAGGATACCTCCGGACAGGATATGAGCTATTTTGATGATGAGAAAAAGGAAAAATATATTCCTTATGTTATTGAACCGTCACTTGGTGCAGACCGTGTAGTACTTGCATTCCTCTGCAGCGCATATGATGAAGAGGAACTGGAAGGCGGAGATAAGAGAACTGTACTCCGTTTCCATCCTGCACTGGCACCGATTAAGGTGGGAGTACTGCCATTATCCAAGAAATTAAACGAAGGTGCAGAAAAAGTATTCACCATGCTGTCTAAGAAATATAACTGCGAATTTGACGATCGTGGAAACATTGGAAAACGTTACAGACGTCAGGACGAAATCGGAACACCATTCTGTGTAACCTATGATTTTGAATCAGAGACAGACGGGGCAGTTACGGTTCGTGACCGTGATTCTATGCAGCAGGATAGAATTAAAATTGAAGAATTAGAAGCATATCTGGCAGATAAGTTTGAATTTTAAGAAGCTGTAGTATTGGACTAATTTGAATTTAAATAAGCTGTAGTATAAGACTATATTTGACCTTACACGCGCACAGAGGGAAAGCATAAATTCCCCTGTGCGCGATTTTTGTGCAGTTTTCTGAAAAGCACAACTTTATACAAATATTCGCATTCCTGGCAATTCCTCCGGAAAGGCTGAACGCTTATAATAAATATAAAGTAAAAGCTTTGGAGGAGGTTTTTTATGAGGTATGGATATTTTGACAATGAGAATAGAGAGTACGTAATAGAACGGGTGGACCTTTCTGCTTCCTGGACGAATTATATTGGGGTTGAGGATATGTGCGGAGTTGTGAATCATACGGCAGGAGGATATTTGTTTTATAAGTCACCGGAATACCACCGGATCACCAGATTCCGGGCAAATGCCATACCGATGGACCGCCCGGGGCATTATGTTTACTTAAGAGACCACGAGTCTGAGGATTACTGGAGCATATCCTGGCAGCCCGTAGGAAAGTCTCTGGATGAGGCAAAATATACCTGTAGGCATGGATTATCCTATTCTGTTTATGAATGTGGTTATGAGGGAATTAAAGCCTCTCAGACCCTGGTAATACCCATTGGGGATGCAGTGGAATTATGGGATGTGAAAGTGCAGAACCAGAGTGACAGGGTGAGAGAGCTAAGTCTGTTTTCTTACTGTGAATTTTCCTTTCATCATATCAACATGGACAATCAGAATTTCCAGATGAGCATGTATGCAGCAGGGTCTTCCTGTGAAGATGGAATTATAGAGCATGACCTGTTTTATGAAGAGTTCGGGTATCAGTATTTTACATCCAGTACCGGACAGGACAGCTTTGAAACGTTAAGAGATCAGTTTATCGGAAAATACCGGACGGAAGATAATCCCATTGGTGTGGAAAAGGGGTATCTGGAGGGCGGATCTGAAAATGGCAGTAATCACTGTGGTGCATTCCAGAAAAAAGTAGTGCTGCAGCCTGGAGAAGAGATAAGAGTCGTGTATATGCTTGGAGAAGGCGGACGTGAAACGGGAGCTGTTATCCGGGAAAAATACAGCAGACCGGGTGCAATGGAGAAGGTATATGCTGACCTGCGTACATTCTGGAAAACAAAATTGGATAAACTCCAGATTCAGACGCCAAATGAAGGAATGAATACATTAATCAACACCTGGACTCTGTATCAGGCTGAAATAAATGTTATGTTTTCCAGGTTTGCATCGTTTATCGAAGTTGGGGGAAGAACCGGTCTTGGATACCGGGATACGGCGCAGGATGCCATGACGATTCCCCATTCCAATCCCCAGAAGTGCCGCCAGAGGCTGGTGGAATTATTAAGAGGTTTGGTTTCGAAAGGATACGGGCTTCATTTATTCCAGCCGGAATGGTTTGATCCGGATACGGAAGTAAAACCCTTTAAATCACCTACCGTTGTGCCTACACCCAATGCAAAAGACATGATTCACGGACTGGAAGATACCTGTTCAGACGATGCGCTCTGGCTGGTCAGTGCCATCGTAGAGTATGTGAAAGAAACCGGCGAATTTTCTTTTCTGGATCAGGTATTTTCTTATGCCGACGGCGGTGAGGGAACGGTTTACGAACATATGATGAAGATTTTGGATTTCTCTGCAGAACAGGTGGGAGAGAGCGGGATCTGCAAAGGACTGCGTGCAGACTGGAACGACTGCCTCAACCTGGGCGGTGGTGAAAGTGCCATGGTTTCTTTCTTACATTACTGGGCGATCCAAAATTTCCTGGAAGCGGCAAGGTATTTAAACCGCACTGCTGATGTGAGAAAGTATGAACAAATGGCAGAGAAAGTAAAGCAGGTCTGCGATACCAGTCTCTGGGATGAAGAATGGTTTATCCGGGGAGTGACGAAAAATGGCAGAAAGATTGGCACGATGAAGGACAAAGAAGGTAAGATTCATCTGGAATCTAATGCATGGGCGGTTTTATCCGGTGCTGCTTCCGAAGAAAAAGGCAAAAAGGCAATGGACAGTGTTGACAAGTTCCTGTACACGCCATATGGCATTTTGTTAAATGGACCTTCCTATACCCAGCCGGATGATGATATCGGATTCGTAACCCGTGTATATCCTGGTTTAAAAGAAAACAGTTCGGTATTCAGCCATCCAAATCCCTGGGCATGGGCAGCAGAGTGCGTATTGGGCAGGGGAGACCGTGCAATGAAATTTTATGATGCGTTATGTCCGTATAACCAGAATGACCAGATAGAGATCCGGGAGTCGGAGCCGTATTCCTATTGCCAGTTTATTGTTGGGCGTGATCACAAGGCTTATGGAAGAGCCAGACATCCGTTTATGACCGGAACCGGGGGCTGGGCGTATTTTTCCGCAACCAGGTATATGCTGGGCATTCAACCACAGTTTGACCATCTGCAGATCGATCCATGTGTACCGGCAGACTGGAATGAATTCCGGGTAAGCAGAGAATTCCGCGGGGCAAAGTATGAGATTACGGTTCTGAATCCGGATGGAGTAATGAAAGGTGTTTGTAAATTGTATCTGGATGGAGCGGAAACGAAGCAGATACCGGTATGTGAAGCAGGAAGCAGGCATGAAGTAACTGTCATTATGGGAAGATAAAAGAAGGTAGGCGAAAAGATTATGGTACATTTTGGAACAGGCGGTTGGAGAGCCGTAATTGGAGATGAATTTACAAGGGAAAATATACAGAAACTATCCATGGCAATGGTACTGAAAATGAAAGCGGAAGGAGTAGAAGAAGATGGTATGGTAATTGGCTACGACCGGAGGTTTTTGTCGAAAGAAGCGGTTATGTGGGCATGTGAAGTATTTGCGAAAGAAGGAATTCATACATTCTTCATCAACCGTTCCTCACCTACTCCGCTGATCATGTATTATGTGATGAAGCATGGCCTTCATTATGGTATGATGGTAACGGCAAGCCATAACCCTGCTATATACAATGGAATCAAGGTATTTACCCAGGGGGGCAGGGATGCGGATGAAGAGCAGACCAGAAATATCGAGGACTATATCGCGGAAGTAGAAGAAAGCTGCAGGAACGGGAATCCTATTGCAATTATTGAATATGAAGAGGCAAAGGAAAAGGAGCTGGTAACAGAGTTCAATCCTCTAAATGAATACCTGGATAATATCATTGCTGCCATCGACATAGAAGCCATTAAAGAACGGGGGCTGCGGGTGGCATTAGACCCCATGTACGGGGTCAGCCAGACCTCTATTAAAACCCTGCTGTCTATTGCACGCTGTGAGCTGGAAGTCATACATGAACGTCATGACACCCTGTTTGGAGGAAAGCTTCCGGCTCCGAATGCCAATACGCTTCGTTCCCTCCAGAACTATGTACTGGACAGAGGGTGTGACATCGGTATTGCAACAGACGGAGATGCTGACCGTATCGGTGTGATTGATGATACCGGAAGATTTCTTCATCCAAATGATATTCTGGTGCTGCTGTATTACTATCTGGTAAAATATAAAGGATGGCACGGAGCGGTAGTCAGAAATATATCAACGACACACAGACTGGACCGGGTTGCCGAAAGCTTCGGGGAAAAATGCTATGAAGTTCCCGTAGGATTTAAATACGTCTCAGCAAAAATGCAGGAGACAAATGCAGTGATCGGCGGAGAATCTTCAGGAGGACTGACAGTCCGGGGGCATATCAATGGAAAAGACGGAATCTATGCAGCTGCGCTGCTGATTGAAATGATTGCAGTAACAGGTAAAAAGCTCTCTCAGATTGCCAAAGACATTGAATTGGAATATGGCTTCCTGCACATGGAAGAGCGGGCTTATAAATTCAGTCATGAGAAAAAAGAGGAAATCTATGATCATCTTATGATCCAGAAACTTTTGCCGGAGATTGAAACAGAGGTAGAAAAGATCTCTTATCTGGATGGATGTAAAATTTATTTCAAAAACGGAGGATGGATCAGCGCCAGGTTTTCCGGTACCGAGCCGCTGCTTCGCATATTCTGTGAAATGCCTAAGCCAAAAGAAGCTTCTGACCTCTGTGAGATCTTTGAAGAATTTCTGGGGATTACCTGTTAACCGCTGTCATGTGGCAGCCTGTTCTGGCACTGCCGTCAGATCGTATTTACCAGGATGAATAAGATGGATAGGGCAGCTGCAGTACGAATATTTGTACTGCAGCTGCTCTCTTTTGGCATTTGTGAAAAAAGGTGCTTTATCCATAAATTTTCATCCAAAAGAAAAGATTCCTATGATACAATAGATCCAAGGGAGGGTTTGGATTATGGATAATCAGTTGACGAAGACACAAAAGCCCAGGTCTTTGAAATCGCGGATGCTTTTTTTCATTGTGCTCTGCTGGGTAATACCGCTGCTGGTGCTTTTTGTGTTTATGGTATTTTCTTATCGCAATGAAATACTGGAAAAGTCGGAGATGATGTTAAATCTGGGGATAGAAAATGTGACTTCTACCCTATCCCAGAGAATTGATGAGGCAATTACGGCATCTAAAAAACCGTCTTATGAAGGTGTATGTGAAAAAGCCTGGAGAAAGTATCGCAGAGGTGAGACAAATAAGAATCAGTTTTATCAGGATATTAACAATGAGTTGAAAAGCAAGTTTTACATAGATAAGAAATTCAGTATGTTTACCTTCTATTTAGAAGGAGAGGACGAGCCATTATGCTATTCTGCCAACAATGAATTTTCTTACTTAAGTTATATGGAAGAGATTCATGGGAAAATGAAAGACCTGATTGAAGGCCATTCTTCTGATGCGGTTCTGCGGGTCGTGGATGGGCGGATTTATATTGTACGGAATATGTACACGGTTACAAAGTATATGAAGTTTGGCACCTTGATTGTAGAACTGAATCAGGATCAGCTGTTTCGGAATATTCAGATGGATTTAAGTGTTAATGCTGCAATCTGTTTTAATGACGGTGAAGAATTCGTATTGGTGGGAAATCAGGATGAAGATGCATCTTTGCAGTATTTCCCGGCATTGTTCCGGCAGTATGATAAGAACAAAGATGAAACCATCCAGATGAATTTGAGTAACAGTTATAAAGGTTTCTTGAAGGAAGAAAGATGCAGGGATTATAATATAGGAGTAGCATTTTTGGTAAGTAAGGCATTATTTTATGAGTCTCTTTATAATTTGTACAAGATTATAGCCTGTATCAGCCTGATTTTAATTCCGGTTTTAATGTATGGGGTGAAATTCTTAAATAAACAGGTGAGTATCCCTGTCAGGCGGATGATTCAGGCATCGGAAGCCATTGAAGAAGGGCAGCTTGGAACAGTGGTGGAGGGAGAAGATATGCCCAATGCCGAATTTTCTTATCTGATGGATTCTTTTAATCGGATGTCCAAACAGGTGAAGTATCTGTTTGACTATGCTTATGATGAAAAACTGGCACGGAGAGATGCTAAGATTATGGCGCTGCAGGCTCAGATCAATCCCCATTTCCTGAATAACACCCTGGAAATGATGAACTGGCAGGCAAGAATGTCCGGAGACATTACCATCAGTAAAATGATTGAATCCCTCAGTACCGTTCTGGATTATCGGATGGACAGGGCAGGAAGCCGCCTGATTAACCTGGCAGAAGAACTTCACTGCGCAGATGCGTACTTCTATATCATATCCATGAGGTTTGGCAAGCGGCTGAAAGTAGAATGGAAGGTTGATGAAAGCTTGCTCCAGGTAAAAGTACCCAGACTGATCCTGCAGCCAATCCTGGAGAATGCTGTGGTACATGGAATAGAGCAGGTTAAAAACGGCGTAATTGAAATACAGATATACCATGATGAAACAAAGATTTATGTAAAAGTGCTAAATTCCGGAAAACCCATGACCAGGGAAGATCTGGAGAAGATCAGCGCGATTCTCTCCGGGAATCCGGGAAGCATCAAAGCAGAACCCGGACAGCACACCTCTCTTGGCATCCGCAATGTCAATGAGCGGATAAAACTGATTTACGGGGAAGCTTTTGGGCTTTCCATTATACCGGCGGCAGATGATAAAACAGAGTCTGTCATTACGCTGCCATATGAGAAAGAATTAGGCAAAGAAGAAGAAATAAATAGACAAAAGGCACAAAAAGAATTGCAGAGCACCGGTAAAATTGGGGAATAAAACGGGTAACTTTGTCGCAGGATTTGATTATTCTTGTGAAGAGGGCAAGAATGAACAAATAATGTCAAGTAGGTCTAATGCATTTTGAGGTCATTGCAAGTATAATAGGATTATAAGAAATGAGAGAAAAACTCATAGAAATAAAAAACTCATAGGGAGGAAATAAAGTATGAAACTCAAAAAGGTATTGGCAGTAACCATGACAGCAGCGATGACAATGTCCATGATGGCAGGATGCGGAAGCACCACAAGCGCAGCAACAGAGGGAAAGAAAACAGAAGCAAGTGCAGCATCAGAAGAAACGAAAGCTCCGGCAACGGATGGAGAAACCAAGGAAGCATCAGAAGGCGGCAGCGAAGAAACCGAAGCAGCATCTGAAAGCGCACCGGCGATAGAGACCGCAACATCGAAAAAGGCAGCAGAAGAAGTGGCAGGAGGAAAAGATGTTACCCTTAAGACCGTTTCCATGTTCGGCGGAACAGACCCTAATGCCATCGTTTATCAGGCAGTGAATAAAGCATTTATGGAACAGCATCCAAATGTAACTCTGGAGGATGATTCACAGGTATCCAATGAAGAGTGGAAGTCCAGAATTGCAGCAGACTTTTCTGTAGGAAATGAACCGGATGTTTTACAGTTCTTCGTAGATGCAACAGCAAATGATATTATTTCCACCGATAAATTAGTACCTTATGATGAGATCGTAAAAGAATATCCGGAATATGCCGGTGATACATTACCGGATGCATTAGATAAAGTAAAAAATGCAGACGGCGTGAAAAGAGCGGTTCCCACAACGGGATATTGGGAAGGCCTCTTCTGTAATAAAGATGTTTTTGACGAGTGCGGTGTAGAACTTCCAACTGATTGGGACTCTTTTGCAAAAGCAATTGAAACATTCAAGAGCAAAGATATCATTCCGGTAGCATGTTCTCTGAATGAAGTTCCTCACTACTGGGTAGAGTTCTGTATGCTATATACATCCGGACAGGATGAATATACATCCATGCCGGATAAGGCTCCTGCAAACTGGATCAAGGGCATTGAGGTTATTAAAACAATGAAGGAAATGGGTGCTTTTCCGGAAGACACCGATACCATTGACAACTCTTCCGCAGAGCAGTTATTTAACAGTAAAAAAGCAGCAATGCAGTTAGACGGTAACTGGAGAATGAATGGAATTGATGATAAAGAAAACGTGGTAGTAGTTCCGTTCCCGGGTGTTCCTGATCAGGCAAAAGATGTTGCAGGCTATATGGTCAGCGGTTTATCTTCCGGATTCTATATCACAAGAAAAGCATGGGATGACCCGGACAAGAGAGATGCAGCAGTTAAGTTTGTGATGGCTCAGACCTGTAAAGATTCCCTGATGAAATACTGGAACGGCGCTGGTATCCCGACCTGTGAAATCTCTGAAGATGAAATGCCTTCTGACAACCTGGCAAAGAGCGGGCTTGAGTATGCCCAGGCAGCAAAGGGACTGGTACTGCCAACCGATGCAAGATACAACACATACAAAGCACTGACCAGCCAGATTTCAGGTATGGCAGCAGGTATGGTCAAAGCAGAAGATATTATCAATGATATGATTACACGTTATAAAAACGGTGAAATCATAGAGTAGTAAATTAAAAAATATTGTCCTTGTGAGCAGAGGGAGTTTCTAAAACCGCCCCCTCTGCTTCTTTATACCCAAAATTCAATGTATGATTTAAAACAGGAGGTAATTTACCATGTTATATAAGAAAAAATGGCCGCTTCTCATCTTTTTGGTTCCAGGAATTTTATTCCTTGTGATATTCCTGTATGTACCCTTTGTAGAAAATATTAAAAATGCTCTTTATGATATGTCCGTTCCCGTAGCGATGCCTGGTCGTGCATTCCGGTATGTAGGCGCTGAAAATTTCCAGAAACTATTTTCTGATCCCATGATCCGTGTGGCTCTTGGGAACTCCGTTAAAATGATGTTCTTAACCGTGATTTTTGAAGTGGGAATTGCATTTGTCTTAGCAGTATTGGTGAGCAATATCAAAAAAGGACAGCAGTTTTTCAGAACGGTATATTTCTTCCCCATTGTAATTTCCGCAACGGCTATCGGTTTACTGTTTAAATTATTTTATAACTATGATTCCGGTATGCTGAATCAGATTTTAACCGCACTGGGATTTGCCAAGGTGAAGTGGCTGGGTGAAAGCCTTGCATTTATCATGGTATGTATTCCCACACTCTGGTCATATGTTGGATTCTATTTTGTAATTCTGCTGACGGGGCTTAGTGATATACCGGAAGAGGTATATGAAGCAGCATCCATCGACGGCTGCAGTAAGTTCAAACAGGTATTTTATATCACAATGCCAATGCTTCGCGGTGTGTTCTGTACCTGTATTACCCTTGCAGTAACGGGTGCTTTGAAGGTATTTGACCTCCCATGGGTAATTGCCAGCCAGGGTGCGCCTTATGGGCTGACCCACTTTATGGGAACTTATATGTACCAGACCACATTTGAATTAAATGATTATGGGTATGGCTCTGCAATCGCAATCCTGATCGTTATTTTAGGGGTTATCGTATCTAAGATTGTAACAAAAGTTGCCAGACCAGATGCAAACATGTAGGAGGACGGTTATGACAGAATTAAGATATAGTAAAAGTAAAGAATTTTCAATGGATCTGCAGATGCCAAAAAGAAAGTTCGGCATTGGAAAAATTGTAATTTATGCAGTGCTGATTTTATGGGCAGTTACCACAATCTTTCCATTTTTATGGGTATTCTTAAACTCATTTAAACCTTCTGCAGAGGTAATCAGTAATTCATTCAGCCTGCCTCAGGCATTTGATCTGGCTAATTATAAGAGGGCATTTGAAAGCCTGAACATTTTGAGGGCGTATGGATTCAGTATAACTATTTCAGGATCTGTAACACTTGGTGTTATGCTGCTTTCTACCATGATGGCATTTGCCATGACCAGATATAATTTCAAGGGAAAGAATTTCATGGACAGTTTTATCGTGGCAAGTCTGATGTTCCCTGTATTCTCAACGATCATACCGGTACTGAGAATGATGGTAAAAGCGGATCTTCTGAGTACGCCGATTGCAGTCATTCTGCCTCAGATAGCAGGGAATTTAAGCTTTGCGGCAATTGTCATGATGGGATTTTTAAGGGGACTGCCAATCGAGATGGAAGAAGCGGCATATATGGAAGGTGCAAATGTATTTCAGGTGTTCACGAAAATTATTATACCGCTGTGCAAGGCGTCCCTTTCTACCGTTGCAATCTTTAGTTTCTTATGGTCTTATAATGATTTGTTTGTACAGAAAACGATGATGCGCGATCCCAAAAATATGCCGATCTGTGCATTGTTAGAGATGATCAGTTCCAAATACGGAACAGATTTCGGACTTATGGCAGCTTCGGTAACGCTGATTGTAGTTCCGGTTTTAATTGTATATATTTTCCTTCAGAAAAACATTATTAAGGGATTGACAGCGGGAGCTATTAAGGGATAATATGGATATACGATTCAGGTAAAAGTATCATTTCAGTCGATTCAGTCTGTGGATGCGTTTTGTCTGGAAGAAAAGTACTGGGGGCCGTAGTTATGTATAGAGTAGTAATTATTGATGATGAACCAATCATTGTGGAAGGTATCTCTAGAAGTGTGGATTGGAAAAAATGGGATTGCAAAGTGGTTGCTACGGCAAATGACGGAATTGAAGGGCAGGAAGTAATCCGGGAGCATAAGCCCAATATTATCGTGTCGGATATCTCTATGCCGGGATTAGACGGGCTGGCAATGGCAGCCGGATTGAAATCAGAATTTGAAAACATGGAAATTACCATCCTGACCGGATTTAGAGATTTTGACTATGCACAGAAAGCCATTCGCCTGGGTGTGACCAGGTTCCTGCTAAAACCTTCTAATATGAGTGAAATAGAGGAAGCGGTAGATGCAATGGTACAAAATCTCCGGAAGAAGAAAATCACAGGAGAGGCGGATGCGGTGGAGGAGAGTTCCGACAGCGCAGCCAGCAGTTTTATTGTAAAAAATGCATTGAAGTATATTGAGGACAATTATAATCGAAAAATAACGCTTCTGGAGGTGGCAGAGAAGACTTACGTCAGCCAATGGCATTTGAGTAAGCTTCTGAACCGCCATACAGGGCAAAGCTTCTCAGAGCTGTTAAACCATACAAAAATACAACATGCGAAAGAGATGTTAACAGATCCTTCCCTTCGCATCGGCGATATAGCAGAAGCAGTGGGATTTCTGGATATGGCACATTTTTCAAGGGTGTTTAAAAAGCAGACAGGGATGTCAGCAAATGAATATCGTAATCATGAGGTTTAAAAGGTATGGGAGCAAGGCATTTTCCGTTGGCGGTGAACGGGAGATGCCTTTTTTTGGTTGAAATATGATCTGGTAATATATGGAATACTTTATATGTGGTTTATTAAATGAAATATATTGGGGTTTTGCTGAGTAAGACGCTTTGTAGAAGTAGGTAGTGTACGGAAAGATGGGCGTGGGAAACTGGTATGGACTCCGTCAGCTGGCCGCAGAACTGGTATTTTCTAA
>OKVW01000055.1_pt1 | contig 99413 bp, 75 predicted proteins | sample 1606991 | NCBI WGS metagenome assembly OKVW01 (sample SAMN03281021, study PRJEB24777) | human gut metagenome | isolation source: fecal sample PR177 from 1 month old male Malay infant, vaginal delivered... | reverse complement strand
GAAGACGACGAGGTAGATAGGTTAGAGGTGGAAGTGCAGTAATGTATGGAGCTGACTAATACTAATAGGTCGAAGGCTTATCCATTAGGTTTAGGATAATGTCAACACAGTTGACAGTGCAAGAACGGATGATAATTTGATGAATTTCTGTATGTGGTTTTGAAGGTATATGGCTTTTCGAAAAAGCAGTATAATCCTCGATAGCTCAATGGTAGAGCATTCGGCTGTTAACCGAAGGGTTGTTGGTTCGAGCCCAACTCGGGGAGCTAAGTACTTAACAGAAGCTGTAAAGTATTTAATAGGATAAAAAGTAGTAAAGCAGTAAATGACAAGGCTCCATGGTCAAGCGGTTAAGACACCGCCCTTTCACGGCGGTAACAGGGGTTCAAATCCCCTTGGAGTCATTTAATTTGATCAGATTTTTTTAGGAATATTTGATCATCGGAATGAATATAATAGTTAATAGATACGGCGACATAGCCAAGTGGTAAGGCATGGGTCTGCAACACCCTGATCACCAGTTCAAATCTGGTTGTCGCCTCTGTAGAAGCTCTAGAAAGATTACTTTCTAGAGTTTTTTGTATTGTGCGCCCGGCGGCGCACGTTTCTAACCGGTGCAAGTCCGGAATCCGCCCGGTAGTGGGAAGGATATAGCCAAAAGCAAGGGTGTCCATCGTGAGGTGGAATCTGAAGGAAGCTGGATGTGGGGAACATACTAACCCACGGGCAAATCTCTGGTCTGACGAACAGAAATCACATCAGGCTATGCATGAGGGTAAGACTGCAATCCAAGCTGAAGCCCGATAACTACACTGAATCATGTATGGTAAATGTGGCAGATGGATGGAGAGAAAGAAACGTGTGGTACCCGGGGAGGTCTGTGCGGAATGTCCCGAAAGGGATAACCATTATCGTGAGGTATTGCTGAACGTACAGAAGTCGTACAGAAGTCAGCCGAGGTCGTAGTAGTCGAGAGATGAAGGACCGAATCAACAGGAGTCTTTAGTACAACCGGGAAAGGGGGAAAGGACATTGGGTACAGAAAACAAAGATAGCTGCTCACAAAGAGATAGCGCGGAACGTGAAGGGTATGTGAGAGCGCACCGTTCTTTCCGTCGGATATGGAAGGAAAGAGACAGTGCACAGCCGGAACTCTTGGAGAAGATACTGCATAAGGACAACCTGAACAGAGCTTTTAAGAGAGCAAAGGCAAATAAGGGAGCGCCGGGAATCGACGGAATGACCGTAGAGGAGGCAGGTGACTACCTAAGGGAAAATCGAAAGGAACTGATAGAGAGAATCAAAAGGGGAAAATACAGCCCCGACCCAGTAAGACGAGTAGAGATTCCCAAGCCAGAGGGAGGGGTGCGAAAGCTAGGCATCCCAACAGTAAAAGACCGTATATTCCAGCAAGCCATAGGGCAGCAGCTCATGCCAATCTATGAGCCGCTGTTCTTGGAGAATAGTTATGGGTACCGTCCGGGAAGAAGCGCAAAGGATGCCGTTTTAAAGGTAAAAGAGTATGCAGAACAGGGATACACGCATGCAGTTGCATTGGACTTGTCGAAATACTTTGATACTCTGAACCATGAACTGCTTTTAAATATCCTGCGCAGGGATGTAAAGGATGAAAGGGTTATCCAATGGATAAAGAGATACCTAAAGAGCGGTGTCATGGAAAACGGTGTAGTCATGGAGACAGAGGAAGGTTCGCCGCAGGGAGGAAATATTTCACCGTTGCTGGCGAATGTCTATCTGAACGAGTTCGACCAGGAGTATGAGAAACGAGGAGTGGCTTTTGTGCGTTATGCAGATGATATAGTATTGTTAGCCAAAAGTGACAGAGCCGCAAAGAGACTTCTGGAAACAAGCACGAAGTATCTGGAAGGGACGCTGAAACTGCAAGTGAACCAGAAGAAAAGCCGTGTAGTAAGTGTATTTGCGATCCGAAATTTTAAGTTCCTTGGCTTTACATTGGGAAAGAACGGAAAGGGCATCTACGTCCGAGTTCATGGTAAGTCATGGAAGAAAATGAAGTCAAAACTGAAAGAACTTAGTTCCCGAAGGTCTGTTCAGAGCATACGCCCTTCGTTAGAAAAGATAAAGGTGTATATGCGGGGGTGGCTGAATTATTATGGAATTGCAGATATGAAAAACCGAATAGAGGAGCTCAACAAATGGCTATATCACAGAATCCGAATGTGTATATGGAAACAATGGAAGAAACCGAAAACGAAGGTGAAGAACCTGCTGAAAATGGGAGTGCCGAAAGATTTGGCATGGCAGGCAGGAAACAGCCGGAGAGGCTATTGGTTTACCACGCAAACGGTAGCGGTAAATATGGCAATGACAAAAGAAAGACTGATAAACAGTGGCTTTTATGATTTAGCCACAGCATATCAGTCTATGCACGACAACTGTTGAAACCGCCGTGTACCGAACGGTACGCACGGTGGTGTAAGAGGACGGGAGTTAATCACTCCCTCCTACTTGATTGGTGTTATGAAAAGTAATCTGTGTTATTATAAATAGATCTTATGGTATTTTATTTGAGAGGATAAATTATGGAAAGGAAGTACATGATGCATAACCCTAACAGTCAGGAACAAACTATTTATCGCATACTTGCCGGCCAGATACAATTGGGGTTTTATGATGACGGTGAGCAGTTTCCATCAGCCAGAGATATAGCAAAGCTATATCAGGTCTCTTATTGTCCGGCACAAAGGGCACTAAAGATGCTTGAAAATGATGGCCTTATAAAGCTTAACCGTGGTAAGGCCACTTCCATATTATCAAAACCGTATGATCATTATCTTGAAAGTGAATCTTTTAAAAAACGTGTCGGAGCGTTAATGGATTTAAGCAAGAGCTTAAAATTAATTTTACCATCCATTTGTTATCAGAGCATGTTTCATATAGGAGAGAATAATTTAGACTTGTTGCAATCTTTCGATCATAAGAGTCCGTTTTCCGGCAGGCATGTGTATCAGCAATTTGAAAAATGTCTGAAGGCACTTGGGAATCAGACAGCATTCAGCCTTTATTATGATGTCATAATTTTTGCCGGAATTGCATTCCTGGAGGTTCTGTATACTTATTACGGAGAAAGTGAAACGACTATTCTTCTGCAGAAGATAGACCAGGTGTATCTCCAATGCGTTGAAGATTTCCAAAAAGGCAGCAGAAACTCCGTGATGCGGCAGATGGAACAATTACTAGACGAATTGTTTGATAAAATTGGGTACAGCTTAAGTTTAGATCAGGAAAGTGCAGGCTATGAAAACATAGCGCAGGAATCTTTCTGCTGGGAACCGCGAAAGGGACGTACCAGATACTGTGATATAATAGCCATTGATATGGTATGTAAGATTAATCAGGGGAACTATCCAATGGGAGAATTGCTGCCGGGTACCTCGGATTTGGCAGATGTCTATCATGTTTCGGAAATCACCATCCGCCGTACCATCGGACTGCTGAACAAAATGGGGGTAACAAGAACTCGTAATGGCGTAGGAACACTGGCAATTGCTTTAGGAGATCCAGCCATATTATATAATACGAAGGGCTTAATGCTGGAATATAAATTGAAGACCTTCCTGGAAGCCCTGCAGCTGCTCATTATCACCAGTGAACCTGTTTTCCGGTATGTGTTTCCGTACATTCCCGGGGAAATATTAGACTCCATTTCAAAAGCAACATCCATATCGGATGAGAAGAGGTCTTTGGTGGCTACCCTCAGCGCAGGATTGCAGGCAGTTGTGCATTACTGCCCACTTGCGGCTATTAGGGAAATCTATGGTAAAATTACGTTGTTGTTATTAAATGGAAGTATTCTTCGTGTAGAGGAAACCGGTGAAGAACCCGTTGCACACTGGTCCCGCATATCACATGACATACAGGAAAGCCTGCGGACAAGGGACAGCGAACAGTTTGCCCGGGCATTTCGGGAATTGTCGGGAAATAACTTTGATATTATTAATATGAAGATTGTGTAGGCAGAAATTGTAGACAGAAATAGATTTCGAATAGTTAGAAATAAAAAATCCCTGGATATCCATTTCCAGGGACTTTTCAGAGGCGACAACCAGATTTGAACTGGTGATCAGGGTGTTGCAGACCCATGCCTTACCACTTGGCTATGTCGCCGCATCTGTTAACTATTATATTCTATCAAATCCCAAATTATACGTCAACTATAATTTTTATAAAACTTCTATATGAAAGGATTGATTTTCCTTTTACTACCAAATATAATAACTTATAACATTATATGACAAATGCACTTCCACAATGATTCCTTAGATAGAGATATCAGATGTTTTGAATCGGGGAGAGGGGGAGCTTTACTTTATGGATATGTCTAGTTTTTTAAATGAGATTTCGGAGTTATTTTATGTAGCTGATACGAAGAACTATGATTTGCTGTTTATGAATAAAACAGGAAAAGAAGGGTTTGGCGTATTTGATCTGCGGGGAAAAAAATGTTATGAAGTTTTGCAGGGAAGAGAAACTCCCTGTGATTTTTGTACGAATAAATATCTGAATTATGATGATTTTTATACCTGGGAAATTACGAACCCGTTGCTAAAGCGCCATTATCTGCTCAAGGATAAATTGCTGGTGTGGGAAGGCAGACCGGCGCGAGTTGAGATTGCTTTTGATATAACGGATAAGGAAAACCAGAACGGGGAATTAAGAAATGCCCTGGATGCAGAAATTATGATTTTGGATTGTGTGGAGCAGCTTCACAGTGAGACAAAAATTGATCTGGTAATGGATGAAGTCCTGAAAAAAATTGGGACATTTCTGGGAGCTGAGCGTACCTATCTGTTTCGGGTCAATGAAAAAACAATGGATAATCTGTATGAATGGTGTGCAAAAGGAGTGGAACCCCAGGTTGAAAATCTGCAGGGATTGGATATTGAGCTGCTTGATAACTGGAGAGTCTTTTTTGACAGGCATGAATGCTTTGTAATTACTGATCTGGACTCTGAGCGGGATTCCAATCATCCGGATGGATTCGAGATTCTGAAAGCCCAGGGGATCCATTCGCTGGTAGCCGCACCAATTTTTCAGGAGAATAAATTGATTGCCTATATTGGAGTTGACAATCCTCCTTCTTTTAAAATAAAAAATATCTCTTCACTGCTTCACACACTGGGCTGCTTTATCGCTGTCAGTATGCAGCGGCAGACGACGAAAGAATATTTGGAAAAGGCTAGTTACTCAGATCTGCTCACCGGCGTTTTCAATAGGAATGCATTTATGAAGGGACTGGATGATTTAGCTGCAGATCCGGTAGGAAAGCCACTGGGGATTATTTATGTGGATGTCAACGGCATGAAGGAAATAAACGACCGGTATGGGCATCAGCAGGGAGACCGGATATTGATTGAAATTACAAAGAGGCTTAAGATCATGTTTCCGAAAGCTTATATTTTTCGTATAGGTGGAGATGAATTTGTGGTATTGCTTTATGACGTGGACAGTATGTTTTTTCAATCACGGGTGGAAGAGGTGGAAAGGCTTGCACGGGAGGATACAAATTTTTGTATATCTATCGGACACCGCTGGTCGGATGGCAGTGAAAACGTACAACAGCTGATTCACGATGCTGATGAGATGATGTATGCCGATAAACGGGATTTCTACCGCCGCAAAACGGCTGCAAAGCTTTACCAGTATGATAAAAAAGATCTACACCAGTCCGTGACAGAGGAAATGCTGCAAAGAAAAATAGATGAAAATAAATTTGTAATACAGATGTATCCAAGATTTGATTTACAGACGAATAGGGCAGTCGGAGCCCGTACCGGAGTTTCTTACCTGTCACCGGAAGGAGTCCTGTTACAGTCAAATTCATTATTAGAACGGATGGAAGATACCGGACTGATAAATATAATTGATTTATACGTACTTGAGTATGTATGTCAAAATATGCAGCAGTGGATTCAGCAAAGGAAAAAAATCTTGCCAGTGTCCGTAAATTTTTCAAAATATACTTTTCTGAAACCGGATGTTGAGAAAGTATTGTCTGCACTTGTCCGTAAGTATGGTATTGCACCGGAACTGATTGAGATTGAGATGAGGGATAATGGGGATACGGAAGAGAATGAAGAGATTATTGATGTGGTAAGAAAGTTGAGAGAAGCCGGATTTGGAGTATCTATTGGAGTCTATGGATTTAGTTCCGCCAATACCTATATTTTTGCAACTTCAGATATAAACATATTAAAAATAGACAGAAGCCTGACGGACTGTTTATTGGAAAATAAGAGAGTAGAGAAGATTTTACAGTTTGTAATGAACGCATGCAGGGAACTTTCGGTGTGCCCGATTGCAGTGGGAGTTGAAAACCCGGAGCAGGCGGAGGCATTAAAGAAGCTGGGGTGCAGGGAAGCTGAGGGACCTCTTTATGGAAAACCGTTAGCTGCTGAAGAATTTGCGAAAAAGTATCTTTCTGAAAATTAAATATTTCCTGAAATCTGGTATCTTATTCTTCTTAATCTTACCTATCTGAATATACTGTATTTTGATCATCAAATGCGGTATATTATGCACCCCTGCTTGAGCTTTGCAAGGGGTGTGCTATAATGAAGCCAGCTCAGGGGGAGAGGCATTCGCCGATCTTACCGGATATGGATGATGTAAGTACATGATTTTGTACAGATAGGAGGATATTATGAAGAAGAGAGTGAAATTAGTAGCTATGGTATTAGGAATTGCGTTGGTTATGTCTGGATGCGGACAGGATAAAAGTGGTGATACGCAGAGTGAGGCCACGACCCAGAGCACCACACAGAGCACCGCACAGGGAAGTACACAGGCGCCGGAAACAATGAGCAATGGTGAAACAGAATTAGCCAAAGAAACAACGGAGCAAGCTGGAACTGAGGCAGAGAGCGAAGCTGTGAAAGAAACAGGAACTGAGGCGCAGACCGGATCAGATGCAGCAGATGCAGACGAAGGGAAACTAATGGAGCAGGCAAAGGCATTTGCAAATGATATTATATCCGGGGATTATGATAAGATAAAAACGGATTATCAGTTTGTGGATGAAATGAAGAAAGTGCTGGATAATGGACAACTGGAACAGTCCCTGGCACCTGCGGTTGCAGCTTCCGGTAAATTAAAAGAGATAAAAGAGGCATGGGTAGGTGACAAATCACCGCAGTATACGAATATACAGGTCCCATGTGACTTTGAAACACAGCCCTGGAATATGGTGGTCAGCTTTGATAAAGACGGAAAAATAGGCGGCATTCATACAGGTGTGTATGAGGAGGCTTCTGAAGATATCTCCATGCCGGAAGGTGTGAAAGAGACTGCTATGAACTTAAAAGTAAGAGATGGCTGGGAATTGCCGGGAATCTTCACCCAGCCTGAAAATAAGACTGAATATGCAGCCGTGGTATTTGTCCACGGCTCTGGTTCGTCTGATAAGGATGAAACGTCAGGAAAGTTAAAACCGTTTCAGGATCTGGCATGGGGGCTTGCCCAGAAGGGGATAGCATCCTACCGCTATGATAAAATTAGTTATGTATATGGAAATGAGCTTGCAGCCGATCCTGATTTTACGGTATATGATGAGACTGTAAACGATGCAGCAGCAGCGGTTAAAATGCTGAGAGAGCAAAAAGGTATTACAAAAGTATATGTGGTAGGCCACAGCCAGGGAGGCCAGATGATGCCGGCGATTGCTGAGGCAGCCTCACCGGATGGATGTGTTATGATGGGAGCACCGGCAAGAGGATTTGCAGATACTCTGGAGAGACAGTGTAAATTTTTACAGAGTATGGAGAAGAATCCATCAGAAGAAGTAACGGCATCCTATGATCAACTATACCAGGAAATTGAAAAGATGAAGAATATTGATTCGCTGGGTGCTGATGAGAGAGTTATGGGACAGACGGTTAAATATATGAAGAGTATCCTTGATTATGACAGCGTAAAAGAGGCAGAGAAGATGGCAATGCCGGTTCTGGTTTTACAGGGTGAGGAAGATTATCAGGTCACAATGGATGATTTCAATATCTGGGAAGATCAGTTTAAAGATAAAAAGAACTGGGAGTTTCAGTCTTTTCCGGGCCTGTCACATTTTTTTATGCCCGGCAAGTATGAGGATGGAGCTAACAGTTACCTGGGAGAAAAACATATACCGGAAGAAGTGATCACAAGTATTGCAGATTTTATAGATAAATAGTAAGATATAGGTATTATAAAAGGGTTTTAATTGGAGGTATCAGATGCATTATCAAGATTTACTGTTCGACCTGGATGAGACATTGTTTGATTTTAAAGCTTGTGAGCAAAGGGCGCTCAATGTGATATTTGAACGATATAAGATAGCATTTACAGCGGAATTAATGGAGTGTTATTCCAGGATTAACCATCATTTATGGCGGGAGTATGAATTTGGAAATGTAACACGGGAGGAAGTGCTTAATCAGCGCTTTCGAATGACATTTCAGGAATTGGGAATCGAAGATATTGCGCATAGCTTTGAAGAGGAATATCAAAATGAACTGGCTAATGGAGCAATGATGAAAGAAGGTGCATTAGAAGTCGTGAAACGGCTGAGTGAGAACCACCGCTTATATGTGGTGTCCAATGGTGTGGCTTCCACCCAGTATGCCAGACTTCATGCTAGCGGGCTGTATCCGTTTTTTAAGGCATATTTTATCAGTGAAGAAGTAGGATACCAGAAACCACAGATTGAGTTTATGGAATATGTGAAGACCCACATTCCAAATTTTGATGAAACATCGGTACTGTTAATCGGTGACAGTGAAGCCAGTGATATTCAGGGGGCTGTGAATCTGGGGATACATTCCTGCATTATCGGAAGCAACAGTGCTTTGGCGACATACCAAATCAACAGCCTGGAAGAAATATTTGAGATTGTGGATTAATAAAATAATTTCTTATAATCGGAAGGGGTCATATGGCTTTGAGCTTTGAATAGTTTAATAAAATAACTGGGATTTTCGAATCCGGTGCGCAGCCCGGCTTCTGTAACGGAGATATTTTCTGATTGCAGGAGCCGGGCTGCCTGTGTAATACGGTAATGGTTGATATATGCTACCGGAGTTTTTCCTACAATACTTTTGAAAAACCGGCAGAAATACTGTGTGTTCATACTGACATTGGTTGCCAGTTCTTCCAGATAAATTTTCTGCTGGTAATGTTCGTGAATGTACTGCATGGATTTTTTTACAAGAGCTGTCTTATAATCCGGATGATGTATGCCGGGTTCTGTAATAAGCAGGTTTTCGCAGATCAGGATGGTCAGTATCTGATAAATGCATGATTTGACTCCCAGATACCAGCCGGGAGTCCGGCTTTCAAATAGCCGGAGTATTTCCAGAAAGGCGGTACGTATCTTTTCTCCATAAATGGCATCCGATGGAATGATGCGGGGGAGGATAAGACTTTGGTTTATAAGGGGATTGATATAGTGGGTCTGAGCAGCGTCCGGATATTCAAATTGAAGAATGTCAGGCAGAAAAACCAGGGCATGATGGATGGAAGGCAGATTTCCCACGCTATGAAGCTGGTGAAGTTCTTCGCTGTTGATGCAGATAAAGTCCCCATCCTTGACCTGACAGGGAATGCCGTTGACGATAATATCCACGGGACCCTTTTCCACATAAATCAGTTCTATTTCCTTATGCCAGTGATAATATACAGAAAGAATGCGGTCGGTATAATATTGGTTGTATACATGGAGCGGGCAATCTCCAGTGCCGTGTATGGTGTAGTCTTTCAGCGTATCGGGGTTTTTCATGAGCGGGTACCTCCGGTTCTTTTTTATTCCTTTATATCAAGCAGTGTAGAGATTAAAATGTACCTTAGTTGACAAAGTGGATGCGACTACTTTTGAACAAAGGGTCTAATTTAAAATGGCAATTTACCAGATTAAAATGTAAAAGTTATACTGAAATGTTACCGAAATGTCAAAATCGTTATAGTTTTAATCAAAATTATGGGAGACGGTCCTTAAATACTGCTATATAATCAAATTATAATTGCAGAACTGACAGAAGTAAAGAAGAATAAAGGAGGTAACGATGGGGAAAGCAGAGGAGGGAGCAATGGAGGTAACGATGGAGAAGACAGTAGAGGGAGCAATAAAGTCAACATCAAAAGTAAAAGAAAAAAAGTGGTGGCACAATAAGGTGGTTTACCAGATTTATCCCAGAAGCTTTTATGATAGCAATCAGGATGGGATCGGTGATCTGAAGGGGATCTGTGAGAAAATTCCTTATCTAAAAGAACTGGGAGTGGAAATAATCTGGCTGTGCCCTGTATACCAGTCCCCAAATGATGATAATGGTTATGATATCAGCGATTATTATAACATTATGGCGGAGTTTGGAACGATGGAAGATATGCAGCTTCTGATTGATGAATGCAGTAGAAATAATATCAGCATTATGATGGACCTGGTATTAAATCACAGCTCGGATGAGCATCCGTGGTTTCAGGAGTCCAGGAAGTCTAAGGATAACCCCTACCGGGATTATTATATCTGGAGAGATGGTGCGGATGGTAGAGAACCAACGGATTTCCAGGCATTTTTTGGTGGAAGTGCATGGGAATATACTGAGGAAACAGGACAATATTATCTGCACACTTTTAGTAAAAAGCAGCCGGATCTGAACTGGGAAAATCCAAAGATGAAAAGCAGTCTGTTTGCAATGGTTAATTTCTGGATTGAAAAAGGAATCCGGGGATTTCGGCTGGATGCAATAGATTATATCAGCAAGGATCTGGATAATAACATCATGGGCAACGGACCCAGACTGCATGAATTTTTGAGTGAACTAAACAGAAATACGTATGGAAAAAGAGCAGATACCGTTACCGTTGGGGAGACGGGCGGCAATAATCCTCAGACGGCAAGAATGTATACGAAGCCGGAACATCATGAACTGGATATGATTTTTCAATTCGGTATAATAGACCTGGATGGAGTGAGAAGCGGCGACTGGTCTCCCAAACCCTATACATTAAAAGATATTAAGGATGTATTGGAAAAATGGCAGGGCAATCTGGAACCAGATGAGTTAGAGGGGCTGGTTTTGAACAACCATGATAATCCCAGATCGGTTTCCAGGTATGTATCCGATCATCCACAATTTCGGATAGCAGGTGCTAAGATGCTGGCTACCATGCTTCATGGATTGAAAGGAGTACCATTTATCTACCAGGGAGAAGAATTGGGAATGACAAATATAAAGTTTTCGGATATTAGGGATTACCGTGATATAGAGACCCTGAATTTTTATCACAGGAAAGCAACAGAGGGGTGGACGGAAGAAAAAATAATGGAATATATTTACCGCAATAGCCGGGATAATGCAAGAACGCCTATGCAGTGGGATGATTCCAAACATGCAGGGTTTACAAAGGGAGAGCCTTGGATCAGTGTAAATCCTGACTATAAAGATATTCATGTTAAGCGGTGTCTGGAAGATCACACTTCTGTCTTCTATCATTACCAGAAGCTGATCCGGATGCGGAAGGATAATGAGGTGCTGGTCTATGGGGACTTCCGGATGATCTGTACAGAGGATGAAAAGGTATTAGCTTATGTCAGAACGCTGGGGGATAAGAGACTGATCATTGTATGCAATTTTTATGAGGAAGAAACGCAGATTAACATCCAGGATTATGGAACCGGTAAAGTACTGCTGAGTAATTATCCGGGAACACAGACGGATTTATCCAGGTTGAAACTGCGTCCCTACGAGGCTGTTATATTTCAGGCGGAAACTGTGTCTCTATGATGCTGTATTTATCCAGGCTGAAACTGCGTCCCTATTAGCCTGTTACTATCCAGACAAAATAATGAGACATATAGCATGGATATATTGAATTATAAGTGAGGCATTTGGGATAAGCCGGCACAAGAAAGTGCTACTTTTACACAAGATAAAAGGATGACAACCACAATAATCCAGGTATAATGATATTAAAAAGGTTCTATAAAAGGCTCTTTTAAAAGTAACGATAACATGAGCACTTTTATTTGGATGTTCAAAAGGAGAAAACATATGCAGCAGGAAGCAGTCAGAATACCAAGAGAAGAGTATCCCAGTCGCTGGGAAAAAGTGCAGAAGATTATGAAAGATAATCAATTGGATGTTATCCTGGCGTATAGTGATGACAGAGCCACACATGGCAATGCCTATGCCAGATATTTTGCGGACTTACCAACTCATTTTGAAAATGTGCTGGTATTGTTTTTGGCTGGCTGTGATCCGGTTATTTTGACCGGACCGGAGACAGAAGGGTATGCAAAAGAAATTTCCGCAATACAGAATATCAAAGTATTAGCTGAATTTTCTGCTGAGGATGAGGATTATCCGTTTTCGGTTGTTGAGCCATTGGAACAGATTGTAAAACAGCTTGTACAAAAGGCGCCCGTAAGAGTGGGACTGGCTGGAAAGCTTTATATGGGGGCAGAACTCTATGAAGCGGTAGAAAATGCTTTTCGTCCGGCAAGTCTGGTGGATGCAGATAAGTTGTTGGAGCCGGTAAGAGGTCTGAAATCCCAGGTGGAGATCGCGGTGATACGAAGGGCATATGCCATTGCTAATGCGGGAATGAAGGTAGCCATAGAGGCTATACGCCCGGGTATTACAGAGCGTGAAATCGCTGCAGAAGCAGAATATGTTATGCGTAAAATGGGATGTGAAGGCTATGGGATTGATCCGATTGTGGCTTCCGGACCAAATACCAAGCATATACTGGCACGGACTACTAATCGGAAAATTGAAGATAATGATGTGGTAATTGTTACGCTTGCGCCCAGGTATGAAGGCTATCATGGGGCGTGTGGCAGAACAATACTCGTTGGAAGTCCCGGAGATAAAGCGCTGGCAGCCGTTGAAGCATCTATTCGGGCACAGCAGATATGTGCAGAAAACTTGATTCCCGGTAATATCGGAAGCCAGGTGGAGGCAATGGGAAGGCAGGTCATGAAAGAAGCGGGATATGAAAAGAATTTCATGTATTCCGGGCTTCACAGTATTGGGGTTATTGAGTTTGAACCACCTATACTGGGACCATCCAGCAGTGCAGCCATTGAGAAAGACATGGTTATTTCTATTGATATTCCATTATTCGAGGCAGATATTCCGGGGATGCGTTTTGAAGACGGATACCTGATCGTGGAAAATGGAATGGAGAAGCTGACGGATGTTCCATTGTTTATTCAGAAATAGTTATGACAGCCCCCTTTTGGGAGCTGTCATTTTTGATGTATGCATCTGGCTGTTCTTGCTGCTATCCCATAAATCCAGGTCTGCTTCTACTTGTTATTTTATGAATGATAGGCTATAATGTCCCCATAGAATTTATATGGAAGTGAATGACATGGAAAATAGAAGTCAATTATTAGAGGACTGTACCTTATGCCCAAGGGAATGCCATGTGAACCGTAATAACGGCAGGCGGGGATATTGCAAAGAAACGTCAGAGCTTACCGTTGCCAGGGCGGCTCTGCATATGTGGGAGGAGCCTTGTATTTCCGGGAAATGGGGATCGGGGACTGTTTTTTTCTCCGGCTGCTCTATGGGCTGTGTATTTTGCCAGAATCAGTCAATTGCCTCTGGAGAATGGGGGAAAAAGATTCCGGTATCCAGGCTTGCCGGCATTTTTCTGGAACTGCAGGAGCAGGGGGCTGCAAATATTAATCTGGTGACAGCAGGACACTATGTACCTCAGGTTTTGGAAGGGATTGATTTGGCAAGAAGCCGCGGATTCTCTCTGCCTGTGGTCTATAATTCCAGCGGATATGAAAAAGCAGAAACACTTGGGATGCTGGAGGGATACGCAGATGTCTATCTGCCTGATTTTAAGTACATGGATTCCCGGATTGCACAGCGTTATTCCAATGCGCCCGACTACAGCCGGTATGCCAAAGGTGCCATTAGAGAAATGGTCCGTCAGGTGGGAGAGGCGGAATTTGACAGCCATGGGATGATAAAGAAAGGGGTTATTGTACGCCATCTGATTTTGCCCGGACACACCAGGGATTCCATGAAGGTGCTGAAATATCTCTATGAGACATATGGGGACCAGATATACATCAGCATTATGAATCAGTATACCCCTATGGAAAAGGTACTTGATTTCCCCGAAATTAACAGGAAGGTCACGGACAGGGAATACAGGCGTGTTGTGGACTATGCAATTGAGCTGGGTTTCACCAATGGCTTTATTCAGGAAGGGGAAACGGCATCGGAAAGTTTTATCCCGGATTTTCATAATGTAGGAGTATAGAAGAATAGCAGTTCTAAAACTGACACATCCTATGGCAGCAGGGGAGGTATTTATGAAGGAATTGAAAACGGAACGTTTGATTATACGCAGATTTGTGGAAAGTGACTGGGAGGATTTGTACGAATATCTGTCTGATGAGGCGGTTGTCTATTATGAGCCATATGAGGTATTTCCCAGGGAAAAATGCCAGGAAGAGGCGAGAATCCGATCGGTCAGCAAAGCATTCTGGGCTGTGTGCCTCCAGGAAAATGGAAAAATGATTGGAAATCTATATTTTGAAAGAGGAAAGTATGATACCTGGGAGATTGGGTATGTCTTTAATCTTAAGTACCAGGGGCAGGGATATGCGGCAGAGGCGGCAAAAGCGCTGCTGGATGAAGGCTTTCAGAATTGGGGAGTCCGCCGGGTAGTGGCTATGTGCAATCCGGGAAATCAGCAGTCCTGGAAACTGATGGAACGCCTTGGAATGCGAAGAGAGGGGCTTCTGGTAAAGAATATTTTCTTTAAGTCTGATGAGCACGGGAAGCCAATATGGCAGGATACTTATGAATATGGGATTTTAAAAGAAGAGTGGAATAGAAAGCAACGTGTTTGAAAGCAGTTTTGTCTGCTTTTCAAACACGTTTTTACTTTAATTATCAGATTGCAATGCCTCATAGCCCGTTTCACAGGTACGAATTTTCATGGCACTTCTTATTTCATAGCTGAAGATCTTACCATCCCCTACTTCTCCGGTAATCGCTGCTTTCTGAATGGCGGTAATCACCTTTTCTTCCCATTCCTGGGAGGATACTATGATTTCAAATTTGATCTTTGGCTGCATCATCAGGTCTACCTGAGTGCCCCGGACAATTTCTTTATATCCGCGCTGCACGCCGCAGCCCATGACCTGGGAAATGGTAATTCCATTTACCTGGATCTCATCCAGAGCGTCCTTTACATCTTCGAATTTCTCTTCCCGCACAATTGCTTCTATTTTAATGATCATCATTCATTCCTCCTGTTCTTAATCAAAACCATTGAAAGACGGATAAGCACTTTCACCATGTTCCGAAATATCAAGTCCAAGCTGTTCCTCTTTGGGGGATACACGAAGGGGTGTGAACAGTTTTACAATTCCCACACAGATGAAAGTACCTGCCACGGCAACAGCGATGGATACAAGAATGCCTATGATCTGTGCCGTGAACAGGCGGGTATCTCCAAACACCAGACCATCCCATTTAGCGGTACTGTTAATGGAGCTTTTGGCGAACATGCCGGTAGCGATGCCGCCCCATATTCCGCCGATTCCATGGCATCCAAATGCATCCAGTGCATCATCCACCTTCAGGTGCTTTTTAATAAATGTTACCGTGAAATAGCAGATTGGGCTTACCAGTGCGCCAATGATAAAGGCAGACCAGACAGGAACGAAACCGGCACCGGGTGTAATTGCAACCAGTCCTACCACCAGTCCGGTGGATGCGCCTACGATCGTAGGTTTTCCTTCTTTTATTACATCGATCAGCATCCAGGATAACAGAGCCGTTGCTGCCGACAGTGCAGAGGTTATAAATGCATGGGCAGCTAATCCGTTTGCACCAAGGGCGCTGCCGGCATTGAATCCGAACCATCCAAACCAGAGCAGTGATGCGCCAAGTACCACAAATGGAATATTGTGTATCCGATATGAGGTAGTCTCATATCCCCGTCTTCTGCCAAGAAAGAGGGCGAGAAGGAGAGCACTGATACCGGAGCTGATGTGGACCACGTTGCCGCCGGCAAAATCAATGGAACCAATGGATGCAAGAAAGCCGCCCTCTCCCCACACCATATGAGCAAGGGGATAATATACAATTACCGACCAGAGGGCGATAAAAAGGAAAAGAGCTTTAAACTTCATACGCCCAACCAGTGCGCCTGTGATAAGAGCCGGAGTGATCATGGCAAACATCATTTGAAATGCGGCAAATACTAGATGAGGCAGGGTATCGGAATATGGACCGGCATCCATACCTACCCCTTGAAAGGAAAACCATCTGAAATCTCCGATTATACCAAGATGGTTTCCTCCAAAGGAGAGGGAATAGCCAAATAAAATCCACATTACAATGGAAAGACCCATAACGGAAACGCAAGCCATCATCGTATTGCAGACGTTCTTGCGGCGTACCAGTCCGCCGTAAAAAAATGCCAGACCCGGCGTCATGAGGAAAACCAAAGCGGCTGAAATTAAGAGAAAAGCAGTATCACCAGTATTCATAGAAAGACCTCCTAACAGATAAATTTTATGTGTTGTCCATTTATAAATAAAAAAGGCGTTCAGATAATATTTGGTATTATCTGAACGCCTTCGTTCGGATGTATCATAGCACAGTTGATTTTAAGATGCAAGAAATATTTGTAATTGACTGGAAATTTGTTTTGTCTTATATAATTATAGATTCCTTATATTTTATTGTTATGATTGGCTTATAAAAGCGGCAGGGCTTAAAAATAGCTGTCTATAAAACTTGATTTTTTTGAATAATGGACATATAGAGAAGAAGGGAAAGGAAGAAAAATGAAGAGAGTAATAAAATTAGGAATCACCGTTGCAGCGGCAGCGGTATTGTGCATATCTGCAGCAGGATGTGGTTTATTAAAGGAAGCAGTCATACGTAACAGGGAGGGGAAAGAGCAGTGTGCGGTTAATCAGAAGGATGCGTCTTCATTTTATATGGGGAATGCAGAATATACAATTTTAGAGGATACGGTTGCACGGGAACAACTGGGAGACTGGATAGGATATTTCCAGAAGTATGTTTACCTGAACGATAAAAATCAGGTTGTGATGGAAAAAGAGATAGAGGAAAGTCTTACTGACAGGGAGGATTTGTCAGAGCTGTCCAAGGATCTGCCTCAGGATGCGGATTGTGTAATCACATTTATGAATGTATTTCAGATGAAAGACAGCCAAATCGACGATATAGTAGTGGTTGATGTGGACGATGGATTCCATATGGCAGTTAAAAATTCCGATGACAATCTGAAATCTAAGATTATCTCCTTTCACAGGGAGAAAGACGAAGGCGCTGTTAAGTGGAATGTGAATACGAAAAACTGCAGGGAACTGGTAAACGGGAAACGGATCTATCAGATCACAGATATACAGGCACCGGATGCAGAAGATGGCAAGTACCTGGGAAAATTAGGCGACCATTATTTATTTGATGACAACAACGGGAGAGTAATTCCAAAGGAAGACCTTATGGAGATTGAACCAGTTCCTGGGAGGCTTGCCAGTCAGCAGAGGATGGACTGGTATTACGGGGAGATTCATAGTCTTCCTGGTGTAAGGGAAGAAGATGCAGTTGCGGTTAAAATTAATGACCGATTTTTAAAAGCAGAGAGAACAAAGGAGTAGTATTCGGTATGTTGTAAAGTTGATATAATAATAAAATACGGATTAAGGTAAAAAGCGGAAAAATGTCTGGATGACATTCTTTCCGTTTTTTATTGTGTAAAATTTGCTGATAGAAAATGCCAGTAAGGGAAATTATAGTTTTGTGGCTTCGTGGCATAATAATTGTGAAACAGAAGAAATAGAAGGAGGAAATAAATTGAAAAAACAACAATATGGGTACGTTCGCGTATCAACAAAAGAGCAGCACACGGACCGTCAGATGATGGCAATGGAAAAAGCAGGGATTATGCGGAATCATATCTATGAAGATAAACAGTCAGGGAAAGACTTTGAACGTCCCCAGTATAAGAAGTTAATCAGAAAGTTAAAGTCTGGCGATGTGCTGTATATTAAATCAATTGACCGGCTGGGCAGGGATTATGACGAAATTATCCAGCAGTGGCGCAAAATTACAAAAGAGATGGAAGTGGATATTGTAGTAATTGATTTTCCATTACTGGATACGAGAGCCAGAGAAAATGATCTTACTGGTATTTTTATAGCAGATCTGGTATTGCAGATTTTATCTTATGTAGCCCAGGTGGAGCGTGAGAATATACGGCAGAGGCAGAAGGAAGGAATTGAGGTGGCAAAAGTGAAAGGTATTCAGTTTGGACGGCCTAAAAAAGAGCTGCCGCCGGATTTTTCTATTGTGTACGGGCAGTGGACCAAGAAGCACATCAGTGCCAGGGAAGCAGGCAGACGTCTGGGAGTAGACCATAAAACATTTTGCAAATGGGTAAATCTGATACAGTGAGTTTCTGGGGCAGGCAGATGACAGGTCTGTCTAAAAAAATAGAAATATGGAGAAAAAGGTAGACTTTTTTCCCCACTTATTTTTACATAAAAATGACAGTCCGCATGCAGGCATAATCCTATAAGGAAGTCGGCAGCTGGCTGTCATTTTAAAGACCCTGGTAGCTTTGCGTCGCAGACTTTCGCCTGTTTTGCTATTTACGTTTCTATTATTTTTTCTATTGTGTAACTCATTGTATCACAGCTGTGGAAAAAAGTCTGATTTTATCTCCAAATATTTCCATTACATGATATTTACAGGATAAGTCCTGAGCCTGTTTAATGCCGGATCCGCTTGTATATTTGCAAAAAAGATTTAGACCGGAGGGGTGCCAAGTGAATAGAAAAATAAAAAGAGTATTAGCGATTATTTTATGCCTGGGAGTAATTATTTGCAGTCCGGGCATAACGGAAGCGGCAGATAACATGCCGTCGGCAGAGGAAGAAACAGTGCAGGCCTCCGGGCAGGAGAAACCGTCTGCGCAGGGAGATAAAAGAGAAGAAAATGATACAGACAAGGTTACCAATCTTGATTCAGATCAACAGCGTCAGCCGGTTATTTACTGGGATCCTTCTGCCGCAGCAGATGGAAATGGGGATGGCAGTAGTGAACAAAGCCCAATAGCAGATTTTCAACAGGTACTGACAGAAGCAATGGAACTCAGGGAAAAATTAGAGACAGAGATTACCGTTTATGTGATGTCTGCAGAGCGGATATCCGGTGGAGAGCAAGTGAGCTATGATGGAGATGGAATTCGTCTGGTCAGTGGGACTGGCAGGGCAGTGGGTGATTCCTATATCTTCATTGTGGAAGGTGGAGAGCTCAGTTTATCTCATATGAATTTATCGTCTGCTCCCGGGATGGAAAATTCGGACCTGGTAAAAGTGGAGCAGGGAAGTCTGATTATTGGTGATCAATTCACTGTGGATGGAAATTTGTTTCTGGATACCGCTAATGCAGGGGGACGAAACAACCTGCCTTTCATACAGGTGCAAAACCAATTGGGTGAGAATATAAAATACAGCATCAACGCAAATCCAAATGACGATCAGAATCAAATAAAAATAATTGCCGGAGCGTCCGATCAGGAAGAATTTCAAAAAGATTTACTGGGACATTTTATGCTGACTCAGAATCTGCAGGAAAAGTGGCAGCTGCTTCAGCAGGATGCTGAGGGCGGGAATGGAATTTTTCTCACCTCCCGGCAAAAGGATTTAGAGGCGCAGGAGGATGGAAGCGAAACGGATATAAATAAGACAGATGGAAATAAAACAGATGAAAATGTAAAAAATGGAGATGAAATAGATGGAAACCAAATAAATGGTAATAAAACAGATGAAAATGATAATGAAACAAATACAAAGGAAACAAATATAAATAGAACTGATAAAAATAAAGAGGATATAAACAACGCGGAAGTAAATAATTCTGAATTAAATAAAACAGAAATAAATAAAGCAAATAGCAATGCAGATAAAGATTCCGGCAAGGCAATATTGGATGGGGCAGACCAGACTGAAGCGGCAAAAAAAGAAGTTAGCTCCATGGCAAGAGCGGTAGGGAGCAAAGTCGTTTATTGGAACGTAAATGAAGAAACATCCAGCCCGGAAGGAGACCGTCCGGCGATACCTGGAGGAAGCGATGACAACTCCGGCATTGATGACCAGCATCCGGTTAGGACGTGGGAACATGCAAGAGGACTTCTGGGAGGCGATGGCGGTACGGTTGTGGTAATGAGCCCGATTGTGATTGGGGATGAAGAGTTCTCTGTAAACGGAACGCCAATTACAACACTGAACGGAGAGAATAAGATAGCCCTTACCCAGTGGGATAAATACCCTACAGAGATTTTTATTATTCCGCCCGGAATAGAATTTTCACTTTCAAATCTGGAGATTTCCTGTAAAGCGGGAATTGGTATCCGAATTGCAGACAGCTATGAAGGATACGAAGGTGCCTCTTCCCTGGGAAAGCTGGTCATAGGAGAAAGGGTTTCCATTATAGGAGGAAGTATACAGACAGAGTTAAACCCGGATGCAAAAGGGCGTCTGTCGGATTGTACGATTGAACTGACCACTGCAGATGTGGAAGGAAAGAGCTATTACGTTTATTATTCAGGAATCGATGATAATCAGGAATTTCAATATGCAGATGTAATAAAAGGTCCGGAAGGCAGTGATGCTGCCAATTATCTGGGGGCTTTTACACTTCATTCAAAAAATACTGATGCCAACTGGACTTTGCGTAAGGATACGTATGAGGACAGTGACGGAGTTATGGAGAATCATATCGAACTTTACCGAAAGTTCAAATATACAGGAGTTTATTTGAATGGACAGAAGGGAAATGATATCTGGTTTGGCGGAAACTGCAACTGGCCGGTGAAGACATTTGCACAGGCTAAGAAAATTCTGTTTGATAACTGGGATGATATAGATCCTCAAAACCGGGTGATCTATATCTGTGATACCGTGGATATCACCGGTACGGAAGAGTGGAACTTTATAGATGATACCAATACGGACAGAAGCAGCGAGGCAAAAATAGCCTGCTGTAAAACGAATCCGGAATGGACGATGAAACATAAGCAGGTTCCGTCTGTCTTAGTATCGGTGAAAGATGGGGGTGCGTTTACAACCTCTAACCTGGTGATGGAATATGACTACGCCATGAACGGAAATGTCATGGTAGATGTTCTGGCAGGGGGAAGCTATACTTCACAAAAAGGTACGGTATTGAAAGGCTTTAATTCCTCCTACCGTGGTACCGGTGTGAGGGTACGGGGGGCAGCAGGGAAGACTACGAAGTTTACGCTGGAAGATGGAATGATTACAAAAAAGGCGTTAGGAGTATCTGTTTCCGGAGTGAATAAAGATGACACCATCTTTACTATGCGTGGAGGAAGTATAACCGATAATAACAGGAATTCGGAAACCGGGTTTGGAGCAGGCGTATATTTAAGTAATGCACGGCTGGATATGACAGGAGGAACGATAAGTTCGAATGTTTCCTCTTACAGTTCGTATATTGGGTATGGCGGAGGTATATATGCAACAGGCGGCAATACCGTAGTTCAAATGAGCGGCGGAATTATTACTAAGAATAAAGCATCAGGGACTTATGGAGGCAGTGGCAGTTCATATAGCGGCTATGGTTCCGGGATCTATATGTCCGGCGGTGTACTGAAAATAACCGGTGAAGCAGACATATCGGAAAATACCGAAAGTGGAGGATATGTCTATGGTGGTGGTGTTTATATAAATTCATCAGTAGAAATGGTTATGGATGGAGGTAAGATTTCAAATAACCTTTCCAGCGGCAGCTATTCTAGCTATGGTGGAGGCATCTATAACACAGGTGGCAAATTAACAATTAGTGGCGGTGTTATAGAGAAGAATAAAAATTTTTATTATGGTGGAGGAATCTATTCAACAAACGGAACATTTTTAATGACAGACGGAACAATTCAGGATAATAACGGATCACTCGGCGGCGGAATCTATTTATCCGGAGTCCGGAGGTTCATCAACTTCAAACCTTAGGATCACTGGCGGTTTAATCCAACGAAACCAGGCAAGTAACGGAGGCGGCATATACGATGCTTCCAGCTACCTGGAACTTGGCACAGGAGCAGTTGTTCAAAAGAATAACGCATCATCCGGCGGAGGAGGTATATACTTTGCCGGAAGCAATACGAAACTGGAGGGGGCAGAAATTACCCAAAATTCAGCCCCAAATGGCGGCGGTGTTTATGTGTCCGGAACGGTACATCTCAGAGAAGGACTGATTGCAGACAATACCGCGACTCAAAATGGAGGCGGTGTATACTGCGGCGGAGGAAATACCTATTTCGGAGATCAGATAATGGTACAAAATAATTCAGCCTTGTTGGGAAGCAGCTGCTATAGTACTGCAAATGCATGGTTTCTGGGCGGAACGTTTGAATCGGGAAAAACAGGTGCAAAGGATTATGGCATTTATATTAACGTTGGAACGACCTCCAGCGCTAAGAATTATATAGATCCAGAGTCCCTGACGCTGAAGGATAAAATTTTCCTCAATACAGCCACTAGTAAACTGTATTTATTGAATGAAGTACCAGTATCCGGTGTGGATGGAAAGCTTCCGGTGAATGTCAATAAAGATATCTTTGAAGTAGGAAGTGTAGTAATCGCTCCGGCGAGACAAAAGACCGTAAATGCACCCGGTAAGACGTATACATATGCGGGAGTGGAAGATGCAGAACCTTATGTAGCTTATTTTACCGGAGGAGAAATACCGCCGAAGACACAATTAGGCGGGTTTAATAAAAATATTATATTGGTGGGAGAAGGCGTTTATCTGGATGGAACCGGGGGAAGCAACAGTAACGGAGGAACCTCTCCATCTGATGCAGTACGGACCTTTGACCGGGCGAAAAGTATCCTGAAGGATAAAATAGCCAGTGCAAAAGAAAATGCTGAGAAACCCATTACAGATTCCGGCTATGACCCGGATGGTTTTGAACCATTTATTTACATTTGCGGAAAAGTCAGTGTTTCGGCGGACGGCACAGACCAGGTATGGGATCTTGATTATGAAGCACCGGAGTTTGTACAGTCTGAGACATTAAATTCGGAAGGGAATATTATCAATACAAACCTGGCACAGGTGAAGCGGTTTGCTAGTTTTTATGGAATCATGGTGCAGACGGTGGACAACGGAAATGGCGGGTTTACCATAGGCAGGCTTTTGATGGATGGAAATGCAGGTGCTGTAGACGGAGCTAATAATACCATTGAGTCTATGGTTTATGTAAGTCCTGGTACAGAGCTGACGCTTGAGAATGGGATTATTCAGAATAATTTCAAGATAGGTGTCTATAACAGCGGCGGTTCTGTCACAATGAAAGGATCAGCGGCAGATCAGTCTGATGGTGCCCTTGTACGAAGTCACGGCAGCTGGGCTGTTTACCTGGAAAAAGGCGGTAAACTAACAATGCAGGATCAGTCCGGGATTGAAAATAGTCAATACGTGGGAAATAACAGCAGTAATGGATCTTTGCCTGGTTTAAGCGGAAGTACAGGCGGCATCAATGTGAAGGATGACGTATCCGGGGTGGATATGTATGATACATCTTATGTAAAAGCACCGGGGCGGTATGGGATTGGAATTTATGGCAGAAGCAGTATATCTGAGAATTCCATGGTGACATTAAATGATTCTTCTCTCATTAAAGAATGCAGTATAGGCGTCTACATGTCAGGTACCAATTCTATAATTGCCATGCATGATAAGTCGATGCTTCTGGAAAATAAAGATCAGGCTATTTACGCAAGCTCAGTATCCGGAGGCAGCCGTATCTATATGGATGGTGAAGCAGAAATAAGAGGAAAAAATCGTTCCGGCAATGGAATTTATCTTAACAGCATAACAGGAAGCAGTGATAATCTGAAGATTGATATGGACGATAAAGCGGCAATTACCCAGACTGGATATGCAGTTTACAATGCAAGTTCTTATAACATGATATATACGGATTTAAATATGCACGGTGACAGCCGAATAAGCAAAAATACTTATGGAGTATATTATGAGTATAATTCCTATTCTACTACTACGGCAAGCAACAGACCGCAGATCAACATGGATGGAAATGCAGTCATAGGAGGAAATTCTCAGGAAGAAAAAAATTTCAACCAGGGAATATACTCGCAAAGAGGAGTATCGGTCAATCTTAAAGACAATGCTAGCATTGGATATAACGGAAGTTACGGGATATATTTCGGCCGATATTCAAGCAGCAGCTACTATTCCGGTCCAAGCAGCATTTCCATGACAGGACAATCCTCGATTGATAGCAATGGAAACGACGGCATTTATACCGGGGACTATATAAGCGGCACGACTGTTTATGCAAATGAAATAGAAATAACCTTAGAAGATAAAGCACAGATACTCAACAATAAAGGCAGAGGAATCGTGGTCAGCTCCGGAAGTACCCTTACCTTAGGAGATGGTACTGCCGTCAAAGGCAATCTCAGTACAGCAATCGGAAGTGCAGTGGACTGTAACGGTAAACTGAAGCTAGGCGGCAAGGCAGAGGTGGATAAAGAGATTTACATCCGGGATGTGAAAAAACCCATTACACTCTTTAGTGAACCGGATGATCAGGTATTTCAGGTAGGATGTACCGATAACTTTATCAAACAGATATTGGTTGAACCCGATGGTGTTCTTATATCCAATGCGGATACCTACCTGGATCATTTTAAGAAAACAGCAAATTTCCCCAAAGAGAAATCGATCTTAGCCCAGGATCCAAACCTGGTTGTGGAAGGGGAAAATAATGTATATCTTGCCGGAAAAGGATCTCTTACTCCCACACTGGTGCCGGGAGATGACAGCAATAATGGCGGAAGTATTGGAGCACCGGTAGCTACCTTTGCCAGGGCACTGGAGATTTTAAAAACCCTGGATACGGGAGCCAACATCATTATCTGCAATTATCCGGTAGATTTTGGAAACAGCAATTCCGCTAAACCATCCGGGGACACCTGGAGTTTTGATGAGGGTCAGACCTTTACCAATGATAAAGATGACACCTGGGTACCAAAGGTTATGCGCCACGAAAAGTATACCGGGCATATGATTCAGATGAACGGCAGTGCGCAGCTCACCCTGGAGAATATTGTCATCGATGGGAATAAGGACAAGTTTTCTACAACCGGAGGTGTGTCTGTATCTATTATCTATAACAGCAGTTCTGTTTCCGTGGTAAATGTGAATTCGGGCGCAGTGCTGCAAAATAATAGAATATACGGTAATCATGGAGCTGGTATTTATAATTATGGTATTGTAAATATTTCAGGAGGAAGTATTCTTGGAAATGAGATTTACAGTTCAGGCTATGGTGCCGGTATTTACAACCAACGAACAATTAATATGACTAGCGGACATATAGATGATAATAAAATGTATTCCATATCATCCAATTATTCGGGAGCGGGAGTTTATAATACTGGAACCTTTGAATTTTCAGGCGGTACGATTGCCGGAAACAGCATGGAGAAGATGAGCTCCACTATTTATGGAGTAGCGCTGTACAACGGCGGCGTATTGAATATGTCCGGAAGTGCTGCAATAGAAAGTAATAAAATTGATAATACCGGCTATTCCGGGAATATTTATGGAACTGTTTACAACGCAGGAACAATGACCGCAAATGGCGGAAGCATCAGAGGAAATGATTTGCTCTATGGAGGTTCTACAAACAGTGAGAGTTATGGTGCCTTGGGCGGAGGTTTGTTTATAAATGGAGGACAGGTAACCATCTCCGGAATGGAGATTCAGGATAACCAGTGCGGTGCTGTCAGACAGGAAAGTGCTTCAACAACCTATTCAAGAGGCGGCGGCATATACATTCAGTCAGGCACACTAAAATTCATGAGCGGAAATATCCAGGGAAACAAGGCAAACAGCGGTGCCGGAATCTATTATCGGGATGGCAGTACGGCGAAGGTAGAAATCTCAGGAGGAGTCATCCGGGATAATACCCCATTGGTGACAACCGTAAAAGCCTTAAAGCAAAATGCCGGAATTTATATTAACGGGCAGAATTTTAACTTAAAAGGCGGTGGAAGCACCATATCAGACCGCATTTATCTGGCTTCCACTTCTTATCCGGTTATTTTAGGCGGATCTATTTACCAGAGAAACCGTATGTACACCATAGACTGCGCAGATAGTTTCACGAAAGGCAGTATCGTAGTAAAACCGGACAACGATGTAATACTGGATGCAACCGGATACCTGCGTTATTTTAACACACAGAAAGCGGGTTACGTACTGGAGAAACAGGCGCCCAACCTGGTATTAAAGCAATGTATTTACATAGACAGCGAACATGGTTCTGATTCTAATGATGGTGGTAATCCCGATAAAGCGGTGGCTGGAATGACGAAAGCAAAGTCTATCGGAGGTGCCGGAGATTATATTATTTATACCAGCGGTCCGGTCTACGTAGACAAAGAGGAAGCCTGGGATCTCCCGGAAACGGCATGGATGAGCCGCTACACCGGGTTTGAAATCACGGATGCCGATAAAGAATGGCCTGCTTATACGGGAAATATGATTCTCGCCAGAGATGGCGCCAACCTGAAGCTGGGCAGCATTACCATTTACGGAAGAAGAGAAATCGACAACGTGATCGAAGGGGATTCGATTCTGAAAGTAGAAGCAGGAGCGGTTGTGAGCATGTCGGATAATACGGTGCTCAGGCTGAACAATCTCCCGTCAGGGGGAAAGGGAGGTGCTGTCTATATAGACCAGGGCGAGCTGGCTGTGAATGGCGGCACAATCCGGGACGTATCCGGTTATATGGGGAGTGCTGTCTACCAGAATGGTACCATGCGTTTAGCAAATACTTCTTCCATTTCAGGAGAGGTATATCTCACAGGCACAGGTGCATCGGATACCACAAGCAGATATATCAATGCCGATGTAAGCTATCAGCCGGAAAAGGGAACGGTGCTTTCTCTGAACATGGATAATCCATACGGAGGAAGGAGAGTCGTTGCATATCCGGACAGTTATAAACCGGATAAGGATGTGAAAAGTTATTATAACCTGAATGCGGCAATAATGGCGGTGTACCACCTGGAAAACCGCAGCGGGGAAGAAAATATACTGGAATTGCAGCAAAAAGGCGTTGTGTACATTAACGGTGAAAACGGAAAGGATACCCTGGACGGAACAACGCCGAAGACGGCAGTCGAGACACTGGAAGCGGCTTATAAGTTACTCCGTAAAGGAGGAGAGGGCGGCGTTATTATCGTAGTGGACAAAGTTACGGTAAGCGATGAAACAACGCTGCAGAATCTATCGGATACTACAGGAGAGCATGGTTATTATAAGCGCGGTACTGAGGAAGTAGATGCTTTAGGTCCGGTGTATTTCCAAAGATATGCCCAGCCGGACGCATGGGAATCGCTGCCGGGTAAAGACAAATATGAGATAGCAACTTATACCGGAACCATGTTTGAAATTTCTGATTCGGGAATTTTAAACGTAGATAATCTGTTCTTTGACGGGCATAGCCGAGAAGTAGTAGGAAATCCGGTGTATGCGTCCGGTCCGGTAGAAGCCGAAGGTCCTGTTTTCCATGTAAAGGGCAAGCTTGTGATACCGTCAGGGTCGGAGATTTACAAGAATAAAAATATAGCTGCAGGTGCAAAAAGTGCCGGTGTATATGTGGATGGAGGAGTCTTTCAGGCGGTCAGCGTTTCTATTACCGATGTGGAGGCTCCAAATGGAAAAGGAAGTGCCATTTATCAGGATGGCACCTGTATCCTGGACCGTGATCCCAATATAGAGGGAACCATTCATCTCACCGGAAGGGGAAGTGAAGGAGATACCGGCAGCAGCAAATATATCGAAATTTCACTGCGTGGTTTTAAGCCCGCAAGCGGTACCCTGCAAGTCACCCTGGATGACCCTTATCTGGGCAGACCGGTTGTACAGTATCCCGGAAAGCAGGGGACGACAGAAGCATATGAACCTACCCTGGACGAAATTGCAATTTATCGCCTGGAACGGTCTGTTACGGATATATTCTCTCTGGGCAGCCGTACCGGAGATGTAAACGTACTGGAATTACAGTACCGCCACAGAGTCTATATAGACGGAGTAAATGGGGCTGACAGTAAAAGCGGCGGTGTGCCTGCACAGGCAGTCCGAACCTTGAAAAAAGCCTATGAGTTATTAAAAAATATTGGCGGCGGGTACCTGTATGTGGTTGATACCGTTACGATTAATGAAAACATCAGTTTAACTGCCACCTCTTATTCAGCGGGGCTGACCGGAATCGATATTATAGGCGGAGCAGTAGATATCAGAAGGTATGTAGTCCCGGATGGAATGAAGGGCAACAGTGATTACAACAGTCCGGGAGATCATACGGGAGCATTGTTTAAAGTGGATTCAGGCGGAATCTTCAATCTGCAGGATATAATCATTGAGGGGCACCGAGATGCAATTTCCATCGGTGATATCTATGAAGATGTGGCGGACTCCACGAAGGCGGCTGCACCATTGATTACAGCAGGTGCAGGAAGTGTCCTGAATCTGAATGAAGGTACTATCCTGAGAGACAACGACAATTCCCTGGAGATACCGGACCGGATGGAAGGTGGAGCTGTGGCAAACCACGGTACTATGAATTATGACGGTGCCGTACTGCAGAATAACAGCGCAGCCAAGGGTGCAGGCATTTATCAGGATGGCTATTTTACCATCTTGTATGGAGCGGCAGGACTAGCCGGACAGGAAATCTATCTGACAACTGCCAATACCGGTACAGCGGATAAGCCTGTCTGGGGATCAGATCATGTGATTCATATGCAGGAATTGTTGAAAACTGCAGATTATCTGGATATCAATGTGGATAACCCGGTCAACGGCAGGGATGTGGCAGTGTTCGACATGAGAGATGCTTACGTAAATACGGTGGATGAGGAATATTACCATTACCTTTTAGGAACAACCATTACATCGGTCAGCCCGAAACTGTATTTAGTGGAGTCTGAGACAGAGAAAGACACATTGGAGCTGTATAATTACGAAGTTCTGGATATTTCGCTGCCATTAGATGTATTTCTGGTTGCAGTGGAGCATCCCAATAATAGCAGCCCTGAAAATGGAAACATACGAAATGAGACGCTGGAAGCACCGGTTTATACCATTACCAATGGAGGCAGCTATCAGACTAAAATATCGGTGGTTGGTTTCCAAAATGACAACACTTCGGAGAGCATTGCCTGGGATGAAATGATCCTGGTGAAAAATAAGGCTGACCTAGCCGGACCGGATCTGAATAAAAAGTTATATCTGGCGGTAACAGGGGCAGACCGGGATGCAGACAATGGATTTGCAGGGCTTGCCGATACACCATTGGCATCCACAGCAGCGGTGCCGGTTACATTTGGCACATTAGAGCCGGGAACGTCAGGAAGATTTACCTTTACCGGAACTGCGGATACGTCATTCTTTGAAAAATACAACGATACTGCATTTGGTACGTCCATCGCAGACCCGGAGACTTATATCAAAGAAAATGCCAGGGCGAAATACCAGATGATCTACAAATTTGAATTAGTACGTTAACAGATGAAGGAGCACATCATGGAAAAGACAAAGGGAAAATCAAAGAAATGGTTCATCCTGCTGATCCTCCTTCTTCTGGGGGCAGCAGCGGCAGCAGGCTGGTTCTTATTAAACAGAAATCAGATGGACGATACCAGTAAGTACTGGTTCGACAAAATGGCTAAGGACGGAACACTGGAAGGAAAGTCTGCCCAGGAGCTGCAGGGAATGCTGGACGGCATTGTACAGGAAGGAATGTTTAACATTTCCATGAATGTAGAGCCGGTTTTTGAAAATGGAAAAAGCGAAGGCAGCCTGGGCATTGAGAACATAAAGGAAAACAGATATTACTGCCGGGTCATATTGAAGCTGGATAAGGACGGCAGCATTCTCTATCAGAGCGACGGCTTAAAACCCGGTCAGTATATTGATAAAATCAAACTGGAGCAGGAACTGCCTGCCGGAGAATATGAATGTACGGCGGAAGTTCTGGCGACTGATCCGGAAAGCCTGGATGATATCGGTCAGGTAAATGTAAAAGTCAAGATCAAGGTCTTGAACGGATGAAAAAGCTTTAAAAAAGGTTGCGCCATTTTTCCTTTTTTAAATATAAAACAACAAAATAAGAAAACCAAACAAGAAAACAAAACATTGGAGGAAAAGAAGATGAGTAGAAAAAACATGACGAAAAAAGTATTAGGAACTTTAACAGCAGCAGCTCTTTGCGTAACGATGACAATCCCGGCTATGGCTGCCGGAACAAGTGGAGATGTAGTACCGGTACCGGACGGAACAGATGTATATGCAGGTATTGTAGTGGATGATGAAACCAATACAGATGCACGTATCCGTGTAACGGTACCGACTGTATTTGCTTTTGTTGTAAATGGTACTGTAGATGCAGCGAAAAAGGATTTGACACTTTCTTCCACAGACGGAACGATCCTGCTCCCAAATGTAAAGGTCAATGTATTAGACCCAGCTTCTGCAGCCAGCGATTATGAAATTGCAGTAGAACAGGACAGCAAGATGACATTTACCAACTACTCCACCAAGGCAGCAGCAGGCAATACAAGAGCAGGAATTGCGGTAAACCTGAAAGGATCTATCGAGAACAAAGGATCTGACAAAGACCGTAACTACTGGAAACATACTGCAAATGCAAAAGGATTTAAAGAGTTCACATTAAGCCTTGAGAACGAAAAATTCAACAAATCAGCCGGTGCAAATACACTGGAAATGGCAAATGCCGTAGTACTGGATGCTCCGGACGTATCCGATCCTGCAAACGTGGATAGTACAACAAAACTTGCGAAGACCGGAGCTGCAAAAGATCTTGCATTTGATGTGGCAGTTGGCGGAACACGTGGAGAATACAAACAAATCGAACAGTCAGCAAAAGTCGGAACAATTGTATGGACCGTTGGTTACACCGTAGATAACACGGTAACACAGACACCTACCGCTCCAAGCGGAGATTATTTACAGTAAGAATCAGAGATAGGAACGAATAAAAGTGGCATATTTTTACGGGGCGCACAATAAAAGCGCCCCGTAAATGGAAAAAGTTTGTTGCAGGCAAATCTTTAAAACAAGCTTAAGGCAATCAGAATGAAAGATTTTTCTGCAAAAGATTTTTTCCATCAAAATCATTGGAAAGAAGGGAAGAGTGACAATGAGAAGAAGAAAAAAAACAGAAGCAGCCGCAGTCATATGCATGATGGCGGGACTTCTCTTTATGGGACAAGAAAAAATCTATGCTGCAGATGACGGTCCCCGCCAGAATGTGTGGATAGATGTAGTTAAAAAAGATTATAGTCCCAGGATTTCCGTAACGGTACCTACCACCTTTGCCTTTGTGGTAAATGGAACCAGGGATACGGATAACCGGGTGGAGATATCGGTGGATAAAGGGACTTTGCTGCTTCCAAACGTGGTTGTCAATGTTCTGGATCACAGCAGCGGTACGAGTGATTATGAAATTGCCGTTGTGGGTGATTCGAAAATGTATGTGCGTAATTATTCCACGGAAACCGCAGAAAAAGATGGAGATGGGAATGAAAACTATGATCCGTCACTGCGTCAGGGGAAGGCGGTACAATTGGAAGCTTATATCGAAAACAGTGAAGGTCTGGCAGCAAAACGGGGCTGCTGGAGGCCGGCTGCAGAAGACAGTGCAGTCACTGCAGAGGAAGAAAACAGGAAAAATTACCGCATCAGCCTGGAAGATTCCGCGCATCAGTATGTATTTAAAAAAGAAGACAAAACGGAGAAAAAAATATGGGCAGACCAGAAGATTGCCCTGGACAAGCCGGATGAATCCGGAGGATATACGGCGTCGGGAACAGCAAAGGATCCGTTTGAGCTGGAACTGAAACTGGATGTGGAGATCGGAGGATACCGGGGGCAGTATACCCAGGTGGAGGAATCCGTAAAAGCAGGAAAAATCATATGGCAGGTGGATATCAGATAGAGCAGACGTAGTGATGATATATGAGTAGAAAGAACAGAAGGAGTTATCTGAATGGAACAGAAAAAAAGGAGCAGAAAATGGATAATAATTCTGGTGATTCTGTTGATTTGCGCAGGTGTGGCAGGTGGATTCCTGTACAGCGCCAACCAGAACAGGGGAAAGGATCGGCTTGCCAGAGATGAAGAGGCTCTGGGAGGACTGCTTCCCGGTAAAAGTCCCTCAGAGATAGCAGATCTCCTGAACCAGAAAGTAGAAGAGGGAATGGTGGATATTGGGATAGTTGCAGAGCCGGTATTTGAAGAGGGTGGAAAAAAAGGCAAGCTTGGTATCGAAAATGTTCCGGGGAACCGATACTCTCTGCAGGTGGATTTGCTTCTGGATGAGACGCAGGAAACGTTGTATCGTTCCGGCTTAATCGACCCGGGTTATTACATCGAGTATGTGGCGCTTAACCGGCAGTTAAAAAACGGGGATTATAAAGCTACGGCAGTATTTACAACCTATGCCCTGGATGAAACCGAAGATGAGATTGCCAAAACCAGAGTGAATGTGGTCCTTCATATCAGAGACGGTAAAATATATTCATGATAAAGAACAAAAGTGCCTTTAGAAACCGAATATGGGCAGGAATTGCTGGAATCTGTCTGGTGGCGGGCGGATTTTTTATAGGACTTGGAATCAATGCGCGGCTTACCTGGAAGGATGATCCGATGGTGCGGGATATTTTGGCAAGAGAGAGACAAGATCCTCATGAAGAGGAGCAGAATCAAATGCTCTTAGAGGCTATGCAGAACGTCACCATCGAGCAGACCATACATTTTAAAGAAGCTGACGCAAAAGGGGAGATCCGAATTGCAAATACACCAAAAAGCCCGCTATGCATGACCGTAATATTGCTGAATGACCAGGATGGAAGCCGGTTATACGAGTCCGGCATGATTGATCCGGGCTATTACATAGAGTCGGTTTATCTGGAAAAAAGGCTGGAGCCAGGAGTATATCCCTGCACAGTTCTTTTTCAGTTTTATGAACCGGATGGAGATAGATTTGCCGGTGAGACGGCTGAAAAAATAATTGTGATTATAGAGAAGTGAGGTGGAGTGATTGAAGAAGCAGATCAGAAAAGCAGCAGCGCTGTTTCTCATTTGTGCAGCAGCAATGATGGGTTCCAATATGGGAGCCATGGCAAAAGCAGGAACATCCGGAGAGGTGGACCAGTCCCAGATGCTGACACCGGGAAAGAGCAGTACGGATATTGCGGCTGGCGTAACGGTGGATTATATGGGGAAGCTTCGTTTTATTGTAAAGGATGAGGACACCATGGAACCGATAAAGGGCGCATCGGTGGAAATTTATGTAGCAGGGTTAGATAGATATGTGCTCTTTGGACAAAGTGATGAAAATGGAATTTATGAACTGGACGCAGCATACGCAGGAGATGGGGAAGATCCCATGGAGCAATATACAAAAAAGGATGGGAGAATAACATTTTCGGGAAAAGTTGCGAGATTTGATGAAAATCAAATTCTTTGGAAAGTTTATAAAAAGGATTATCTTCCAAATCCCAAAGAGGGGGAGGTAATGTTAAATGCTGTCACCCTGCCATACGATGTGAACGTTTACCTTTATCAAGAACCCGAAGAAACGGAAACGAAAAAACCGGATGAGACAGAGACGGAGACCACGAAGAAACCGGTCGTAACCCCGGCGGACCATACCAGACCTTCAACCGGTGAAAGAATACCCAAAACCGGGATACAGCAAATGTTTGCTTTTTGGGGGATCGGTCTGGGGCTTTGCGTCATTGCAGGCATTCTTATACTGGTTTATCTGATGAAAACGAAAAAAACTGGATGTGCAGAACAGTCTGGGAAAGGCAGCGGGTATAAAAATGAAGAGTAATAACAAAATTATGGAAATAGGATATTGCCGCAGGTGTCTAAATGAAACCTATCATTTAAATTTAGAGAAAAAAGATATACTGATTTGTTACTACGTACAGCGCTGCGCATGTTGTAATCAGGAAAAAAACTTAGTACATAAGGTGCGCAAAATTAAGCTTTGGAAGTTATGGTGCTCCGGAACATTTCGCAGAGCACTGAGTCAGCAAAGTTAATGGCTGATAAACGCTGCGCTGGAAAAAACAGAACAGTAAGAATTGTGATGATCTGTTTATTAATGACGGTTATCGCAGCAGGTTGTTATTTTGCGGTGCGTACTTACCGGGAATTAAAGCCTGCAATTATTGCAGAGAACTATTATAAAAAGATAAGGGATAAAGTGGCAGACAAGGTTACCAGGGAACCGGATGCCGGAAAACTGAAAGAGTGGAACCGGGACGGCATTGCCTGGCTGTCCGGCCCGGGAACACCCATTGATTACCCGGTGGTACAGGGGAAAGACAATGATTACTATCTCCATCATCTTTCTGACGGTACTCCAAATGAAATTGGAGCGATTTTTTTGGATTATCGGAACAAAGCGGATTTCTCCGGAGATGTCTCTGTTATCTATGGACATCATATTACGTTGAATCGCATGTTCTCGCCCTTATCCCAGTATAAGAAACAGACATATTACGACCAATATCCGGACATGGTGTTGTACACCCCTGAGCAGACATATAAAATAGAACTATTTGCCGGAACGATTCTTAACGGTGAAAATGAAAGCTTTCCAATGGAATTTAAAAGGAAAAAAGAAAAGAAAGAATGGATTAGAAAACGTATGGAGGAATCTACCTTTCAAAGCAAAGTAAAGCCATCCGCCAAGGATCGGATCGTTGTTTTGTGTACGTGCTCTTATGAATTCTATAATGCGAGATATGCGGTTTATGGCAGGCTGATTGAAATGGAACGTTGAAATAAAAGTAAAATTAAAGTAGAAATACATCAAGGTAAAATATTATAAATAATTAAAGTAGAAGTAAAGGTGGTTATGAAATAAAAATGAAGAAAAAGATTTTGGCTGTAATTGGAATCAGTCTTCTGGCACTTGGAATCTGGGGCTGTGCTGACAAAAAAAATTATGTCACAAGAAATACAGATATTGCAGATGCATTTCCAATTGAGGCGAAAGAGGCAAAAGAAAATCCCCAGCAGGCACAATCAGATGGTCCATATGCCGTTTTACATACCACGGCAGGCGATATTACGGTGATTCTGTATCCGGACCAGGCACCAAAAGCGGTAGAGAATTTTATAAAACTTGCAGAGCAGGGATATTACGATCAAAGTCTGTTTCACTATGTTGTAAAAGACAGTATCATTCAAACCGGAATTCCTGCAGATGGAGCGGAAAAGAGCAGTTCTGGCAAACCATTTGAGGATGAATATGATGATGGTCTGCATCATTTCTATGGAGCTTTGGCAATGGCAAACAGCGGGATTGACGCTAATGAGAGCCAGTTCTATTTTGTGTCAAGCCAGGAAATTCCGGAAGAAAAAAAGCTGGTGGAAGCAAATCTCTACATGAACGAATTGGTGCGTCAGGGAAACAGCGAACTGAATGAAAAAAATAAGCTATCAAAAATGAACGAAGAAGAGGTCGGGGAGTTTGAAGATGCGTTAAATAAAAAGATTCAGGCAATAGGGACAGAGGGTGTGCCTGAGTCGGAAGCCCAGAGATATCAGAATGCTGTTGAAACTTATATGAGAATTGGGGGAGCTTATTATCTGGACTACAGTCACACAGTATTTGGACAGGTTATGAAAGGATTAAATGTTGTAGATGGGATTTCTCTGGTCTACGTAGACACAGAGAGGAAACCAAAAAAAGACATAGTCATTAACAGTATAGAAATAATACAAAAACTATAATCAGATCACAGGCGGCATTCGTCCTGCTTAAATGACTGTCTAAGATAAAAAACTGACCGCCAGATACAGAAAGGAAAACCAGCGGATATGCGTACAGATATAAATAAAACTTCAAAATCAAAGGGAAAAAAATTGATATTCACATCAATAATATGCATTCTGCTATGTATGGCGGCAATTTGGAAAGGTTATAAGGAGTATCAAATGGATAAAAATGCAAAAAATGGAAATCCTGAAATAGAGGCATTACAGCAAATTGCAGATACCGGTAATTTCCACTTTCAGATTCTGGTAAACCCCCAATTTAAAAAGGGAAATGAGGAAGGGGAACTGATGATTACCAATCCGGTAGATAATCCATATCACATGTCTGTCAGTATAACACTGGACAGCAGTGGAGAAGAGGTTTATTCATCCAAAGTCTTAAAACCCGGTGAGCGTATTCATTATGACCGGCTGGCGGTAAACTTAAGCCAGGGAGAGTATCCGGCGACGGCAATGTTCACAGTATTGGATGAGGATACCCAGGAAAGTATGGGACAGGTTGCGGCACAGATTACCATCTCAGTTGAGGGATAATACAAAATACAATGTTATCTGTTTTCACCGGATTCAGGTTTGCAGAAAACAGATTTTATATAGATATAAAAAAACTGCAAATAATTGCATTGAAGGAGAAAATACAAATGAGAAAGAAATTAACTGTAACGATAATGATTGTAATCACTATGCTCGTTAACCTGGCAGCATGCGGCGGTAAAGGAGACGGACAGTCAGAGATAATCGGTGCATGGAAGGCGTCTTCCGTAGAAACATCAGGAGTATCCGTGGATTTCGCACAGTTTGCCAAACAGATGGGGGTAGACGTGAATATGTCCATAGAGTTCAAAGAAGATAATACCGTTACGATGGATATGATAGGAACAAAGGCAGAAGGTACCTGGGCACAAAAAGACGGCAAGTATATTGTCACCTCCAATGGAGCAGATCAGGAATACCTCCTTCAGGATGGTAAGATCATTGTGGAAGAAGAAGCAATGGGAAATGTGACATTTGAAAAAAGTAATTAGGTTTTAATTAGTATAGATCAGGAAGTCTAGAAGAAGTGAGGTGCTTTAAGATGGAACCAGAAATGCTGACAGATGATATGAGAATGTTTTTTATTCACGTAAATAATATTGAAAATGGAGTTGCGTCCGGAACCTTTATGAATCCAATCCAGAAAGAAGAAATTCCTTTTCATAATCTCAGTGATTTAATAGCAAAGATAGATGCTATGCTGCGTGACTTTAAAGAGCAGCCGAGGGGAAATTTTACACCGCATCTGGAACCTTATTTGAATCATCCCTTCTTCTCAAAAAGTTCCAGGTACTTTTTCTTTATTCACATTTATTATATGGAATATGGGGACTGGCAGGGCAGCATGAGATACTCCGGGTGTAAAAAGGCAGTACTGTTTCGTGGAATACTGGAGCTGCTGAGGATCATGCATGAAGTGATGGGAGCGCAGGGAGTACCGGGAATATTGAGCAGCGGGTATCAAACGGCACCCATATTGAAAGGTTGATATAATATGGAATGTAATCGAGAGAAATGGGGTGTGAAGAATCTACTATGAACCAAAAGAATATTCATTGCACACGTCTTTCCTGGGATGAATGGTATCTATTGGCAAAGAAATATTACGATGCGAATCATTCATTAAAAATTCCATCCAAATACAAAACAGATGACGGACATCTGCTGGGACGCTGGATAGAAAGACAGCGTGCGGCATACCGTAATAAAGGAACTTATCGGATCGACGCCCGCAAAATTTACCTGTTAAATCAGATTGACATGATCTGGTCTCTGGAGATACGTACCGACTGGGATACCTGGTACCGTTATGCCCAAGATTATTTTGCAGAAAATGGAAGTATCAACCTTCCAAGGAATACCGTGTACAGACAATTTCCGCTGGGTGAATGGATCAGTTATCAGAGGAAACGTTACTGGCAAAACAAAATGGATTTTCGTCAGCGCTATAAACTGGAGGAATTAAATATTACCTGGAAACTTAGAAAGCGCCGGCGTTGGATGGAATGGTACCAGGATGCAAAACTGTTTTATGAAAAAAACGGTCATCTGAATGTGCTTCCGGACTATGTAACCAAAGATGGCTTTCGATTAGGGTATTGGATCAATGCACAGCGGGAGCGTCAGCGCGGCATTCGCTCCTTCTGCCTGGATAAGGATAAAGTGGAAAAATTAAATCAAATTGGTATGCTGTGGGGACTTTACAGTTGGGGATTTGGAGAACATATGAAAACACCGGCGGAATAACAGCCGGTGTTTTTGTGTACGTAACTATCTATTCTTCTAGATTTATGCAGCACGATTCATTTGATTAACCTTATCAATGAATTCCTTTATATCCGGCACATAGGTATATGGAGCGTACTCTGAGTAAATATCAGGATCGTCCAGTATTACAATTTGTACACCATCTGCTCTCAATGCTTCCAAAGTACCTGGAAGGCATCTGGCTTCATTAACAGATTTGCATTGGTATGCCAGACAACCTTGTTTATCAAATATTTTAGCTATAATATAGATTTTTCTATTTTCCAACTTTCTCACCTTCCCAATATTTTAACCTCTTTAAAAATCCTTGTTCGTCATTAAATTGTTTGTTGATATATTCCTGATACAATAGTTTTCCTATTTCAACATTTTTATATTTATAAACATATCGATGGCTCCATATATTAAATTGATAATCTTCACCGCACCACAACTGTACTTCTATTGGAAACGATAAGTTATCTTTTTGATAATATAGATGTATTGCATGATATCCATCATCAATTTTTTTCCTCTTCTCAAATCTACGACTCTAAAATAATCGGGATATTTATTAGGATATTCGTCAAATCGCAGTCTAAATCCAAGTATATCGTTAAAACATTGCTTAAATCCACCGCCTATTCTAATGGTTTTTTCATATTTACGCATTATAGAATCATCACTTTTAAATCGTGAACCAATCAAATTTTCCTGTACTAAAACATCAATATAACTTGCGCGATATCTTGCGATATCCGCTAATATAGTTTCCAGAGATGTATCACGTAATGAAATCTGTTTTAAACTTATACCCCTGCATACCGCTGACAAGTCTGCGGTATTGCATTAATAAGTAGTTTGAAACGCTTTTGTTTCAAACTTCTTCCTAATGTGGATTTGTAAGACAAAATATCTAAGGTTTCTTTTGGAATATATAAATCCATACCTATTCACCACCTTTTGTGAGTAGTATATCATATTTAAACCTAATAATCATTATATATATCATATTTTTCCGCACATGTTAATGCCTAAGTATAAAACTGCATCAACAAAAGATGTTAATGCAGTTAATTTGATTTATTAATAAAATATTATTTTTCTCACAGCAATACCAAATGTTTCTTCAAATCCTCCAGAGTTTCCCGTTCCCGTATTACCACAACGTCCCCATTTTCCCTGATTAAGATTTCAGCAGGGCGAAGACGGTTGTTATAATTTGAGCTCATAACATAACCATAGGCACCAGCATCCAGAATGCCCAAAATGTCACCTTCCTGGATTTCGGGAAGAAGTCTGTCTTTTGCCAGAATATCTCCGCTTTCGCATATATTTCCTACGATGGTTACGGTTTCTTCCTGCCGGGAAGGTGTATCATTCCCGCGATAAATTTCAACGCCATGGTATGAATCGTATAAAATAGGACGTGAAAGTACATTAAATCCCGTATCACAGCCTACATATTTATTATTGTAATTATATTTTATGGAATGCACTTCGCTTAAGAGTACCCCGCATTCGGCACTGATATAACGTCCGGGTTCGATGCGGAAAGTGATCTGTCTGCCATATTCTTCCGTGAATTGAAAGAGAGCTTCATCAATTTTTCCACCCAGCTCTTGCAGATCGAGAGGTGCTTCCCCATCTTCTTTTTTATAGGGGATGCCAAATCCGCCGCCCATATCTATGAATTCCAGACCCGGGAACTGTTTTGCTATTTCGAATAAAGAATCCAGACTTTTAACGAAAGCGTCTCCGGTCATAAAAAGTGATCCGATATGCTGGTTGATACCGGCAAGGGTTAGTTTAAATTTCTCTAAGATTTCTTTTACCTGAGGGATAAATACCGGGTCCACTCCGAATTTTGTTTTCTTTCCTGCAGTTACTACTTTTTCATGGTGACCGGCACCAACTCCCGGGTTAAAACGGATGGCAACACGGCTTCCAGGCGCCAGGCGTCCATAGCGTTCTAACTGACTGATGGAATCCACGCTTATCAGAACACCTTCCGAAATAGCATACTGCATTTCCTCATCGGATACATTATTTCCAATATAGAATATTTCATCGGATGTAAAACCTGCCATTTTTTCTATATAAATCTCTCCCGGAGACATAGCATCCACTTCCAATCCCTCTGACCGCACAATTTGAAGAAGGGCAGGATTGCTGTTTGCCTTTGCAGAAAAGTCCACTACGAACTTAGGATAAGAAACCATATTTTTAAGATCACGGCAGCGCTGTCTTAAAATCCTTTCATTATATACGTAAACCGGTGTGCCGTAAGCGGCGGCTAATTCAACCGGATCATGATTTTCGAAGAAGTGAGTCTGATCGGTTACTTTTGTGTAAATCTTTTGCATGATATTTGACCTCCATGTAGTTTTGATAAGATATTGTTATATAGTTTAAAGTTGATTTATATGAATTAGCAGTTGATAAATGAAAGTTTTATAGACTACTAATAAAAACGTAATCTGTAGATTTGCGTTATACATTTTGGATATTTAGCCCAGATTAAAAACTATATCTTGACTTATTATAACGTTTTATTTATTATTTGTATAATGAATCTTTATGGATAGAATAATCGATAATATCGATCGTACAGGAGATGATAAACCCATGAATATAGAAAATTTAAAAACATTTCTTACCCTGTCGGAACTTAAAAATTTTACCCAGACGGCAGACCAGTACTATATTGTACAGTCCACGGTGACAAACCGCATTATGGAATTGGAAAAGGAACTGGGAAAGAAGCTGTTTATCAGGCAGAAGAAGTCTGTGGAACTGACAGAAGAGGGCAGGCGTTTTCTTCCATATGCCAAGCGTATTGTGGAGCTGGAGCATACGGCGGTTATGGAGCTGGGGATGCTGCACAGTTTTGCAGAACACCTGCGCATAGGAACGGTTAATACGGTATATGACTGCCATTTAACAAAATGCATGTCCGGGATTTTGCGGGAATGTCCGGATATTTCGGTGAAGGTTATTATTGACCATTCCAATACACTGATTCGGATGCTGCAGGACGGGACTTTAGATGTGATTTTTACCTTTGTGCCTGTGGAGAGAACCGGTTTTACCTGTATTCCATTTCAGACAGATGAACTGGTACTGGTGACTTCGTGGAATAATACGGAACATGAGCAGGGCATTACCAGGGAAATACTGCAGAATCTGTATTATCTCTACTGTGATTTTGTGTTAGGGGAAGGGGGCAACTTCATGCGGGATATGTTCCCGAAAAAGAATCCTTTTCCATTTGAAATTGACAAAAGTACGAAGCTGCTCCCTTACCTGCTGGATGGAATCGGATACAGCTTTCTGCCACGCAGCTTTGTGGGAAAGTATCTGGCGGATCATAGATTAAGAGAAATACCGCTGCTGGATTTTGCTGCGCCTGTAATTCAAAGTTATTTTATTACCAAAGAGTTAAAGACGCAGAAAAAAGCAGTGACGGATTTTAAAAACCGAATCTATGCAGCCGGAGAATAGAAGAGGTATTGTATTTTACTCAAACCACTCATGGTTATAGTGCTTCAGGAATTCGTCAGCCTCAGCGGGACCATTCGTTTCCGGTGTATAGGAATATACGGGAAGGTTTTGCTTGTAGTATACCTTTCGAATATTCTCAATAAATTTCCAGCTGGTTTCGATCTGGTCCCATTGGGAGAACCAGGAGCGCTCACCCTGCATACATGCATCCAGCATCCGTTCATAAGCTTCCGGCGTATTAATTCGGAAAATATCCAGACAGCTCTGGCAGAAATCCATTTTAGTCTGGATGATTTCATCTGTATCGCCGGGGTTTTTAATATTAAACTGAAGGTATACGCCTTCCGTTGGCTGGATTTTGATATTCAGGATGTTTGGAGCAATCTCGGGTGAGGAACGGCGGAATACAATCGCCACATCCATTTCACGGTGACCCAGTTTCTTTCCGGTGCGAATATAAAAGGGCATGTTTTTCCAGCGTTTATTGTCCACAAAGAGGCGGAGGGCGGCATAAGTCTCTGTTGCAGAATCCGGTGCCACATTTTTTTCTTCCAGATAGCCGTCATACTGTCCAAGGAGAAGGGAGTCTCTTATATTTTTAGCCTTAACGGGACGCAGGGAGCGCAGTACTTTGATCTGTTCTGCATGCATTTCCGAACCGGAAAACTGTTCCGGCTGTTCCATCGCTACAATAGACAATATCTGAAACAGATGATTCTGCACCATATCCTTCAGCGCTCCGCTGGAATCATAATAGCCGCCTCTTGTTTCCACGCCTACGTCTTCCAGGGCAGAAATCTGAATGCATTCAATATGCTCTGCACTCCAGAGATTGCTGAAAATAGGATTGGTAAAGCGTATGGTCTGGATATTACGGACCATTTCTTTCCCCAGATAATGATCGATCCGATAAATCTGGTCAGGGGAAAAGAATGACTCCATTTTCTGGTTCAGCGCATCTGCAGCTGCGAGCGTTTCACCGAAAGGCTTCTCGATGATAACCTTACCGTTTTCCGCACCGTCTACGCCGGTCAGCCCTTCCACAATTATTCCGAAGAAGCGCGGGGCTACGGCAAAATAGAAGACATGGGAATAAAGCCCATGCTCCTGATAATAGCTGTTTAATCCTTCATATGCCTCTTGGTCTGAAAAATCCATCTGGTAATAATGGATCCGGGATGCAAAACCGGCAAAATCCTCTTCGGTATAGGGCAGTCTGGAGAACTTAGATACCCAGTCCCGGGCAATTGTCCGGTAATCATCGTCGCTGTAACTGCGCCTTCCGATAATGACGATCCGGTCTTCCCCGCCAAGCCGCCCGGAGACACACATATTGTAAAGAGCCGGAAGAAGCTTTCGGAATGTCAGATCTCCGGTTCCTCCGAAAATAGTAAATGTCAGATTTTGATTCATGATAATTTCCCCCAATCGTGATGGAAGCTGCCGTCTCTGTCGATTCGTTTATAAGTGTGCGCTCCAAAGCAGTCCCGCTGTGCCTGAATCAGGTTTGCCCCTACTGCATCGCCCCGGAAGGCATCGATATAGGAAAGGGCATTCGCCATTGCCGGCATTGGAATGCCATTATTAATTCCTGTAATAACCGCAGTTCGAAGGCTTTTTAAGTTATGATCAACTCTGGATAAGAAGAAGCCATCCAGGATCAGATTATCCAGCTGGGGATTCTTACGAAATGCAAGTGTAATATCATTTAAGAATTCAGCCTGAATAATACATCCCGCCCGGAAAATTGCTGCAATATTACCGAAATCCAGATTCCATCCATATAGGGAAGAAGCATCTTTCAACATGGCAAAACCCTGGGCATAAGCTGCGATCTTGGCAGCGTAGAGCCCTTCACGGACAATTTCTGCAAAGTATTCATCCTGTTGTTTCGAAGCAGATGCAGACGGTCCATGGAGTCTTTCTCCGGCTTCTTTCCGCTCATCAATGCGATTGGACATGATTCTTGCATTGCACGCTGCTGTAATCATGGAAATATCAACGCCTTGTTTTAATGCCTCGATACTTGCCCATCTTCCGGTACCTTTCTGCTGGGCACTGTCCAGAATATAATCCAGAAGTTCCCCATCCTGGAAATCGTCTTTTTCATGGAAGATGTCTGCTGTGATCCCGATCATGTAACTTTGCAGTTCCCCCTGGTTCCACTGTGCAAATATGTCACCGATAGACTGGTTATCGTATCCACCTGCATATTTAAGCAGCAGATATGCTTCTGCAATCAGCTGCATATCCGCATATTCAATTCCATTGTGAACCATTTTTACATAGTGTCCGGCACCATCCGGTCCCATGTAACTGCAGCAGGGTTCTCCTTTGGCACGGGCTGCAATTGCTTCCAGAACAGGCTTGATTTCATCGTAAGTATCCCGGTTTCCTCCCGGCATAATGGAAGGACCAAAGCGCGCTCCCTTTTCACCCCCTGAAATGCCCACACCATAGTAATGGATTCCTTTTTCTTCTAATAAAGTGTAACGCCGTCTGGTATCTTCAAAAAAAGAATTCCCTCCATCCATAATGATGTCACCCGGCTCAAGCAGCGTCATTAACTGGTCTATGACAAGATCAACCGGTTTTCCCGCCTGTATCATCAGCATGATTTTTCTGGGAGCCTCCAGTGCGCCGACCATCTCTTTCAAATCGTAAAAAGGTGTAAAATTTTCATGAGAGTGGTCCTTTATAAGTGCATCTGTTACCTCCCTGCTTCTGTTGTATCCGCCAACCAAAAATCCATGGTCCGCCATGTTAAGTGCCAGGCTTCTGCCCATTATTGCCAATCCTATTATTCCTATATCTAATTTTTTCATATTGTATACCTACCTTAAGTGCTGCATGTTCCCTGCAACACTGCCACATTTGAATTGACTGAAGGAACAACCTTGTGGCATCCTTTCTATTTAATAATTTTCCCTCAGCTATATGAAATTCACAGCGGGAGCAAATACCCGCATAATTCAGCGTAAAAATGATAGCTCACTGCATCAACTCATCATCTGTCTTTTGCTTTTGCCGGTGATTCTGCCGCCAAAATAATGCCGACACCTTCTGCAATAGGGACTCTGGAACAGACCTCTTCCAGAAATCCGGTAATGCTGTTTCTGCACAGGCATACCATTTCATTTGAAGTACGGTTGACGATTATCAGAAAGCGTCCATTTGGTGACAGGATAAAATCTCTTGGATGGCTCCCCTGACAGGAGGCATATTGAATTACCTTAGGAAATTCACTTGTAAGGGATATTACCGCAATCATGTCAGCGCCCCGGACGGAAACATATAGAAAATGTTCATCCGGTGAGAGGCGGATTGCTGCGGATGCATTTTCAATGCTGCCCACAGTTTCCGGGTTCAGGACAGAAATCTGTGACAAAAGCCGAAATTCCAGATCTTTGCCTAAAGCGAAAGTAAACAATTCATTACTGCGTTCGCTGACGACGTACAGATGGTTATGGCATCTGTTAAATACACCGTGTCTTGGACCGCTCCCCTTTGGAAATGCTATTTTACCGGCTGGTGCATAGTCGGCTGCCCCATCGAATATACGTATTTCATCTAATTCCAGGCATGGAACCAGCAGATAGTGATCATGGAAAAGTATTTGATGACATCCCGCCATAGGAGCAATTTCAATCTTTTTATGAAGAACCAGACCTCCCGGATCTTTCCGATAAATTAAAACGGTTCCTTCATGGTAATTAGCAGTAAAAATGCAAGAGCTGTTCTGGACGATGAAGCAGGCTGTTTTCTGTTCCGTAAAAAGCTCACTTTGTGCTTGTGAAGTGGAAGACGTATCCCAGAGACAGATTCCCGCTCTGCCGTTTTTCTCCAGAGGTGCTGCAAGGAAAGATCCGAAAAGGTCAGAGCATTTTGCATTTTTTGCCTCATAACACAGGGTAGGAACGGTTAGCGCTCCTGTAATCGTATTAAATTGAAAGTGAAAAATTCCTGGACTTTTTTCAGAATAGTATGTTCCGATGTAACCGTCTAATATGTTCATGTTAATCCTCCCTGCTAAGTATGCGGCGTTTGCGTGCAAATGAGTTTCTTTTAGTGTAACCTATGCGATATCAAATATTCTCTGATATCCCTGGCATTTCATATTCTATTAAAATACTAGTAATAGTAACTGTTATTAATTTATTATATGACGATGAGAGGAATGTGTCAAGATCATATATTTTTGGAGATGATTTAAACGGAAATTCTACATTTCATTGAAACAAAAAATTCCATGTGATAAAATGAATAAAACGGTGCATTGATAATTTACCAAAGAAAAAAGGATGTGATCATACTATGAATTTAAAAGATTTTACGGAATTAGTTGATCAAAGTGTAGATGAATTAAGTAAAGAAGCATTACTTATTTTTATTCACGGTATTGCACGTAAAGTACCGGAAAAAAGCAGAAGTGAATTTTTGGAGATGCTGTATAATATTCAGGAAAATAGTTATTTATGCGGTGGGGAAAAGTGTCTGAAGGCAGTGATCAGAAATGTGGACGAGAAAGATATCAAAGCGGAGTTGGATCGGCTGTCGGATTTATTCTGTCAGATTGAAGAAGAAGAGTTATATATGCAGGCAGAATACAATGAGGATTATGGAGATTGGGGGGATGACGGGGAATGGGAATATGAGGATCCAATGGGTGTATGTCAAATATATGACAAGGGTTATCAATTTCTTTTGAATTGTGTGAATATTGGGTTTTATACGGAAGCTTGTGAGATGTTTGATTTGCTTCTGGATACGGAAGTTTTAGTAGACAATGATTGGGATTCTTTTACGATTGGATTGGAGGATCTGACAGGGAGCGGTCAGGTGTCCATAGATCTTCCAAATCTTGCATTACACACCTTGTATGCGGTGTACCAGACTTCCCCTAAGGAAGAACGGGCGCGGAGTCTGCATGTTTATTTTAAGATACATTTTTTTGAAAAGATTCATGTGGAAGACATATTAAGCCTTGGGCGGTATGAGTTAGAAGATTTGCCCGAGTTCTGGGATTCGTGGATTGAATTGTTAAGCAATGTCACTGGTGATAAAGAGGTCAGATTGCTAAAAGAGGCAATAAATTTCCAGGGGGAACCGGACAAAATGCTGGATGTTGCGCAAACAGCATACGAAAAGCATCCTTCTTTGTATGTAGAAGTATTGAAGGGGCTAGAGCAATCACATAATTACGAAGGGCAGTTGTCAGCAGGTAAAGAAGCACTTGAGAAGATAGATAAGAAATATGTCCTGAGAAGCGAGATTGCGCTTAAGACGGCAGAGGCAGCCATAGGATTGGGAGAAGAAGAATATGCGGAATATTGCTGGATGTTAGCCTTAGAATCATATACAACACCAGTAAACTTTCTTCGGGTTATGACGGAAAGCGTTGATTCCCGAAAGTGCAGAGAAACCGCAGTTAAAATAATCCGCCTTGCAAAGCAGGGTGTTAATGAAAGGTATGGATTCGTAAAAGAACTGGAGGAAAATTCTGTATCAAAAAGCGATCTTGATATTCTGTGGTTCTTAAGCGGCAGATTTGATGGAGCCATGGGAAAATGCCGGGAGGTAAAACAGTCATTGGGATGGTCAGGGAAATTTGTTAAATGTGGTATAGCATTGTTTTTATTGCTTCTTTTCAAGGAAGACAAGCTGAAACAAGGATGTATTGAGATGGCTCAAAAAGTGATTGGAGAAATGAACTTTAATGCCAGTTCCTATTATAGCGGAACCAAATATTATTATAAATATAGAATAGGTGAGATGACGGACACAGAAAAAAGAGAAGTGTTCTGGGAATGCTTTAGACGTTGGAAGAAAAGGTTCTGCCTGTCAGAGGAGCAGTCAGTTCAATATTTATTGGATTTAGAATGGATGATTGACAAAAGGGTAGTGGCGATTGTATCTGGGAAATTCCGGGCCCATTATGAGAGCGTGGCTGCATTAGCGGCAGCGCTGGGAGAGGTGAAGGAATCCATGGGGGATACTGATGCAAAACAGAGGATTCTTCAGAAATACAGGTCGAAATTTCCCAGACATTCGGCTTTTCATGAGGCACTGAGGAAGTATGGAATGCTCAATACCCGTAGTTTTTAAGAGCATTTATGGTAAAGTAACCATTTCTTAGTTTGCTTAGAATTTCAAAAATATATATCGACAGAACGGCAAAATAGTATATAATAAAAATAGCGGTAAAAATAACATATAAAACAAAACATGAAGAGCAAAGGAGAAAAGATAATGAAGATGATTTCAATTGAACAGGATTTGCAGCAGAACACATATCCGGGAAGAGGAATTGTAATCGGCAGATCAGCAGACGGAACCAAGGCAGTGACAGCTTACTTTATCATGGGCAGAAGCGAAAACAGCAGAAACCGTATATTTGTAGAAGATGGTGAAGGAATCCGTACACAGGCATTTGACCCATCTAAGCTCACCGACCCAAGCCTCATTATTTACGCACCGGTTCGTGTACTGGGCAATAAAACCATCGTGACCAATGGGGATCAGACGGATACCATCTATGAGGGAATGGACAGACAGATGACATTTGAGCAGTCTCTTCGCAGCAGAGAGTTTGAGCCGGATGCACCTAATTACACACCTCGTATTTCCGGAATCATGCATTTAGAGAACGGAAAATATAACTATGCAATGTCAATTTTGAAAAGTGACAATGGAAATCCTGAATCCTGTAACCGTTATACCTTTGCATATGAAAACTGTGTAGCAGGAGAAGGACACTTTATCCACACCTATCAGTGTGATGGCGATCCACTTCCAAGCTTTGAAGGAGAGCCCAAATTAGTGGCAATTCCAGACGAGATTGATGCATTTACTAATGCTTTATGGACAAGCCTGAATGAGGACAATAAGGTTTCTCTGTTTGTACGTTTTATAGATATTGCGGACGGTTCTTGTGAGACAAGGATTGTGAATAAAAATAAATAAGATATAGAGCAGTGGATAAAGAGCGGATTCCCCAAATTATTTGGGAACCGCTTTTTTTCATTGACAGTCAATTACCATAAGCTGGTTTTATTTGCAAATACCATAGGTTTATCATATAATCGGGTTAACCGCAGACAGTTCATAAAAGGAAGGATTTAGAATACATGAAGACGCGTAAGGATAAATTCCCGGAATACATAAAAGCATATCATGAAGATGAAATCTTCTACAGAAGGCTGTACGAAGAGGAGCAGATGCATCCCGATGAGTTTGAAAATTTTGTAGCAGGGCTTGACCTTGAATATCTCAGACGCCATGAGCTGTACGTTCCGGCTATCCACGGACAATGGCTGAACTATCTAAATGAAAATGAACTTTTCAAAACGCCCGCAGATCATATTGTCATCCAGAAACACTACCGGTATTCTCCGGAGTACATCCATGAACATGAATTTTATGAGATTTTCTATGTATACGACGGAGCCTGTGAGAATTCCATACAAAATGTGAAGTATTCCTGCAGGAAAGGAGATGTCTGCATTCTTCCGCCTAAAACGAAGCATAGTATTGCCGTTTTTGATGACAGTATCGTCATTAATATCATGCTTAAGGCAAGCACATTCCATGAGGTGTTTTTTGATATATTTACCGGAAAAAATGTATTGTCTCAATTTTTTGCCCATATTCTCTATGACAAAACGGAGAATAACTATCTGTTGTTCCACACCGGTGAAGATGAAGGGATACGCTCTCTGGTGGAAGATCTATATATGGAATACGAAGGACGGGTAAAGTTTTTTGAAACAATTATGAAAAACGAGGTCATGACATTTTTCTGCCTCCTGCTGCGGAACCACGAAAATCACCTGGAAAGCTTTTTAAATACCAGTCATAAAAATCTGGATATGCTGGGAGTTCTAAATTACCTGCAGAAACACTATGCCGATGTTACACTGAAATCAGCGGCGGATCATTTTAATTTCAGTGTACCTCACTTCAGCAAACTGATTAAGGAGAACACGGGTCAGAACTTTGTTGAGATCTTAAAAAATATTCGTCTTGAGAAGGCATGTTATGCATTGGTAAATACGGATTTGAGTATTATGACCATTTGTGAGATCATCGGTTATCCCAATCCGGAACACTTTTCCAGATTGTTTAAGAAAGAATTCAAAATGACGCCGGGAGCATACAGAAAAAGCAGAATTTCATCTTAAAAAATATCAAGTCAAGTCCATAAATTAGACCATTGGAAGATTGCAGACGGGGTGTTAAAATCAGTTATAATCATAATACGAAAAGGAACCCGCAGCAGACGAAAGTCTAATTTATCGGTGCTGCATGATGATATGCCCTAATCGTCAGCACATCAGAAAACAGGAGGTCACAGAGATGGCAGCAGTAAGCATTGACTTGGAAATGAAACGGAAAGTAAATCAGGAATTTGTAGATAAGGCAATAAAGCTCAGTCCAAAATTATTGGAAAAAGTAATAAAACCTGTGGATATTGTGACGCTGACAGCAGCCGGACAGACGGCACACCGGGCAGAAGTCAGTGAGATGGGAACAATTGCCCTTAAAAAGGGGGATTCCATCATACTTGATTTTGGTGACCATCAGGTGGGTTACTTTACCATGAAGTTAAAAAGTGTTGGAAGCCCCCAGGATGCACCGGCTTATCTCAGACTGAAATTTGGGGAGATAGCAAAAGAGCTGACGGAAGATTCGGCAGAATATGACGGGTGGATCAGCAGAAGCTGGATACAGGAAGAATTTCTGCATTTAGACGTATTGCCGCAGGTGATTACGCTGCCCCGGCGCTATGCGTTTCGCTATGTAGAAATCTATGCCATAGATACTTCTATGAAGTTCCAGGTTGTAATCGAAGAGGCATCCTGCCGGGCAGTTGCTTCTGTAGATATGGATTTACTGCCTGAGCTTCCAGGTGTAAATGACCAGATCAGGCGTATGGATCAGGTGAGCCTTCGGACGCTGCAAAATTGCATGCAGGATGTATTTGAAGACGGACCCAAGAGGGACCGGAGACTTTGGATTGGTGATCTGAGACTTCAGGCACTGGCTAATTATGCAACCTTTAAAAATTTTGACCTTGTGAAGCGCTGCATGTATCTCTTCGCAGGGCTTACCAGGGAAGACGGTGCAATCGGTGCCTGCCTGTTTACAGAGCCGGAATATCTGGTTGATGATACGATTTTATTTGATTATGCACTGTTTTTTGTTTCCATACTGAAAGATTATTATCGCGCATCCGGGGAACTGGAAGTGGTAAAAGAACTTTGGGACAGCGCTTACCGCCAGATTGAGTTATCCAGAAAACGCCTGGATGAAAATTATGTGATACAGGATGATGAGGGATTCTGGTGCTTCGTAGACTGGACAGATGGGCTGAATAAACAGGCAAGTGCACAGGCAATCTATATCTATACGTTAAATGCGGCAATTGAACTTGCCGGGATTCTGGAAAAAGAGCAGATAAAAGCAGAACTGGAGCAGGAGCGAAACCTGTGTATAGAAGGAGCAAAAAAATATTTATGGGATGAAGACCATCAGATGTTTGTAAGCGGTAAGGACAGACAGATCTCATATGCCAGCCAGGTGTGGATGATCCTGGCTGGGGTTCTGCCAGTGGATGAAAGCAGGGCACTGATAAACCGCATCATGAAAATGCATCCGGAAAAAGGAATGGTAACACCGTATATGAACCATCATTTCGTAGAAGCACTTCTGCTCTGCGGTGAGAAAGAAAAGGCAATGGATTACATGACGTACTATTGGGGCGGAATGGTAAACCAGGGAGCAGATACTTTCTGGGAAATGTATAATCCGGAAAATCCAGAGGAATCCCCATACGGATCTTCCATGGTGAACAGTTACTGCCATGCATGGAGCTGTACCCCTGCATATATTCTGAGAGAACTTCTTTAGTACAGGGATCTCAACCTGTTGTCCATCGACAGAAAGAAAAATAAAATACAGCAATCGAAAACCCCGCAGGAATCTATGTCTTACGGGGTTTTCATATTGTCTGGGACTTTTTAGTTCTGCATTTAACCAGTTATGTGGAGATTGTAAATTTAGAGTTTTCCTGCAAGTTCTGCCAATGCTTTAGAATCAGCTCTGCGGCATCGCTGGTGTGTATTGGGCCTGTGATACACAGCTGTCTGCATATTCTGCTGACAGACGGCTGCTTCAGGCTGGCTTCTTTCATTACTTCCATATCCCAGAAGATTTCTTTTGGAGAACCGGTACGTATGATTTTGTTGTTTGCCATGACAAATATTTTTTCACAGTTTTCAGCCACAAATTCCATGTCGTGAGTGATGGTAATCACTGTCTTACCTTTACTGTGGAGATGCCGAAGGATCTCTGCCAGCTTTTGATTTCCAGCGATATCCTGTCCGGCTGTGGGCTCATCGAAGATGTATATATCAGGTTCCATTGCTAATACTGCCGCTATTGTCACAAATTTTCTCTGAGACAGGGGGAGATTATAGGGGTTTTCTTCCCGGTATTCTAACAGGTGGGTGAGTTTCAATGCCTCTTCTGTGCGCCTTTTGATTTCCTCCTTTTTTAACTTCATCCGTTTTGGACCGAAGGCAACTTCTTTTTCCACGGCTGCATGAAAGATCTGTTCGTCCGGGTTTTGGAAAACATAGCCGGCAAGTTTCGAAATCTGAGCCGTAGTGTAGTCCCTTGTATTCATATCGCCGATTAGTACATCGCCATCCCGGGGTTTTAGCAGACCGTTCAGCATTTTTGCAAGGGTAGTTTTACCGGCACCGTTCTTCCCGATGACAGCTGCATTTTCCCCGCTTTTTATGTGAATGCTGATATCATCTGCTGCCAAAGTGCCGCCCGGATACATATAGTTCACATTTTTTAGAATGATTCCGCTCATATGCCGCTCCTCTCCTGGAATGCCCGCTGTATCAGTTCTACAGCCTGTTCCTCTGTTACCGGGATATGGTCAAGGGGAAATCCCATCTCTTTTAAAAGAATTCCAAGCCTCGCAGCCTGAGGCATCAATACGTCCATTTCAAGCAGTGACAGTTCAGACAGAAGCCTGGCTGTCTCTCCGGATGCTGTCAGACGCCCTTTTTGAAATACAAGTATCTCGTCCGCATATTCAGCCATAAGATCCATCTTATGTTCAACCAGTATGACCGTTTTCTTTTTTTGTTTGAAAGCATGGATAATGGCAAATACGCTGTCTGTTGATTCCGGATCAAGCTGACTGGTTGGTTCATCTGCAATCAGGATATCAGGGTCCAGAACCAGTACAGAGGCAAGTGCAACTCGCTGTATTTGACCTCCGGAAAGTGCAAGGGGATTTTTTTCAGCCAGTTCTTCAATCTCTGTCAGCTTCATTGCCTCTACAATCCGCTGTTCCATTTCGCAGGATTTTACACCGAAGTTTTCCAGTCCATATCCAACCTCTTCAAATACCGTGCTTTTTACTCCGCTTAACTGATTAAACGGATTCTGGAATACATAGCCGATCTTGGATGCAAGCTCTCCTCCATATTCTGCGATATCTTTGCCCTCAACAAGGATCTTTCCGGTAAGTTCACCCTGATAAAACCCCGGAGCAAAACCACGTGCCAAAGCACAGAAGGTGGATTTGCCGGCACCGTTTTCACCAATCACACCATATATTTTTCCACGTTCTATTTGGAGATGAAGCCCGCTGACAGCAGGGGACTTCGTCAGCGGGTAATAATAAGTTACATCCTGAAATTCCATTATAGTATCCATAAGCAAATCCTTCCCGCCAGTAAAATGCACGTTATAATAACGGCTGTTCCTTCTGCAATCTTTTCATATCCGCTTTTTTCTACCTGGAACAAATGGGTTCTCCTGCCAGGCATGGAAAAACCTCTTGCTTCCAGTGTCAGCACCCGTTCCTCGGTACCAATTACCGAATTGAGGATTAAAGGGACCAGCACCGGGATAAATGCTTTTGCCCGGATTAAGATATTTCCTTCCGTCTCCACGCCTCTTGCTTTCTGCGCATTCATAATAGTTTTACTGTTTTTTTCCAGGACCTCGATCATCTGCAGGGTGGAAGTAAATACATAGACCGCTTTATAGTTCATGCCGGAATCCTCAAGGGTACTTGAGATCTCTCTGTTCTCCGTAGTCTGAAAGATCCATACAAAAATACCGGCAATATTAAGTATCATAAAAGATAAGGATATGCCTGTCTGCAGCCCTTTTTCATATATTGTCAGCCATCCCAGCCGAAAAATCAGTTCGCCCCCGGGGACAAAGAGGGTTTGCACGAATAAAATAAACATTGCAATAAATATAATGGTCTTCAGCGCTTTCCTGCTTTCTTTCATTACCCCGCTTACCCTGCATAAGATTAATACAGTTACAAATTGGGGGAGCAGCAAGAGAGGCAGCCCTGCGGCTGTGAATTTGAATGTACTGATGATATAGGTGCAGACAATATACAGTACGGCAATTCGCAGCTTGGAAGCAGGATACAATGCGGCAAGTTTATTCGATTTGTAAATCTGTATTCTTTCTGTGTATGTTTTTTCCATAATAGACCATCCTTCTCTTTGCACGCATCTGATTGTTCGTTGAATGCGCTCTTGTATTATATATTCTAATACACTGTTGATACAGAGGAATATTTTAGCAGATACTGGCTATCATCCCATTGGATATAGCAGTACGATATGGATATTGTCACGTTTCTTTGATATAGTATCTGCCGCAGAGGAACTTGATGAGAGTTCTTTTTGGTATTACCCTTATGACAAGCCAGCAGATGATAAAGGAGATAATCCGGTCTAATACCGTGAAGATTCCTTCCGTTCCGAAAAATGCAGTCCAGATATTTGCCCCGGCGGCCATTGCTACAGCGGTGATGATGGAGGTACCTCCGCCCGTTACTCCGCCGTACAAAAGAACCACCACCGGAGCTGCTGCCAGAATGGATACCGCTGACAAAATAAGAATGGAAAGAATCCATTTACACCACACGGTAAACATCCCTTTTATTGCGAGAAAACCAGCTGTGAATCCAATTATGATACTGACAGGGAGAAATGGAAAGTTAGAGGGATTGGCAATCCCGGCTACAATAGTAGACAGCATTCCTGTGACAGCAGCCACCCAGGGACCGCAGAGCATGGCGATGAGAAAGGTTCCGACCGCATCCAGATATACAGGGAGCTTTAATATAGCGGCAAGCTGTCCTCCGACAAAATTTACTGCAACACATACCGGTATCATTAGCTGTGCCAGCATGGAAAAATCATCTTTTATAGAATTGGTTTTCCTTCTCATCTCTAACCTCCTTCTTATATGTTTAATACAGGATGCCCATTGGATATACATTATATTGCAGTTTTACTAAGGAACCGCCTGAAGGGTGTGCAATTTGTAATGTACTTTGGTTTACGTTTCTGCTTATTCTACTTTTAATGTCTTATAAATGTAGCTTTTATACTTATCAGCATACAGCTTGCTGCAGATATATACATTTGGTTCTTTTCCTGAAAAATAATTGACATCAACCAGAACAGTACCGTAGCTCGGTCCGTTGGATGCATCCACCTCGCAGTAATATTTATCACACTTCTCAATACACTCCGGATAGAGTGCCGCTGCCATCGCAGAGGGATCAGCCATATCCAGATAGGCATCTCCAAACCTTTCCCGATTCATCTCCATCAGATTTTTATTGCAGTCAATTGCAAATTTCCCAAGCCTGCTTCCGTTTCTGATTTTTTCTATTTCTTCAGGATTCAGCATGCTGTCACCAAGGCATGCATCCCAGCCGACATATATGATTTCTTTTAGTCCCGATTCCGTTACAATTTTGGCTGCCTCCGCATCCTGCCAGATATTAAATTCCGCTGTGGGAGTGACATTGCCTGCGCCTAATCCTGCGGTACCCATAATTACGATACGGCCTGCTTTTTGCATGGCTTCATAATCCAAACGGATGGCAATGGCGAGATTGGTAAGAGGTCCCAGCGCTACAATATCTATTTCCCCAGGTTCGCTGTCTCTCAAACACTGCAGCATTTTTAAAATGCCGTTTCCTTCCTGAGCCTTTAATCTCTTGGGTACAAGTCCAATGTCTCCCATACCATCGTTTCCATGTGTTTCATGTGCATATACCAGCTCTTTTAAGAGCATTTTGTCTGCGCCCTGATATACCGGCGGCTCGTATGTCTCGGCATATTCAATAGTAGTCAGTGTATTTATGGTAGCCTGAACTGCATTTACATTTCCGGATACGGTTGAAATCATTACAATTTCGTATGCCGGATCGTTCAGTGCCATGGCGATTGCCATTGCGTCATCTGATCCGCAGTCTGTGTCAATGATAATTTTTTTCTTCTGTTCCATAATTTTGATCTCCTTATCTGTTTTTATTGTTGAATGATTCTTACTTTTTCTTTATCCTCTGTTGTAATCAGCTTTAAGGCTGCTGCAGATGCGATGCAGACCGCCAGCATGATTAATGTAAATTTGAATGAGAACCCGATTCCTAATTTGGAAATAACCATGCCTGTAATTACCGGTGTCAGAAAGTCTGCAATACCGCTGGCGGTTGCCACCAAAGAGCTTGCCACGCTTACCCGTTTGGAATTGATGCGCGTTGCAATTGCTACGATGACGCTGAAAAGGACACCCAGGAATAATCCGGTTATAAATAATCCGATAAAATAAAACTGTGTGGTATTTACAATCATGGAAACTGCAATAGCCACAAAGGCTCCGGTACAGTTGATCAGCAGGACGGTCTGGCTTTTGATATATTTCAGTACCCATACAAATACAAACCCTCCGATTACACATCCTACATTATACACGGTCAGCATAAATGCTCCGGATGCCTCCGAGCTTCCCATGCTCTGTGCAAAGCTGGAAATATACAATCCCAATGTACTGGATACTGCACTAAATGCTGCAACTACGGTAAAGATACCGGCATATGCCGCCCAGTTTTTTTTCACATATAATGGTTCAATGTGTTCTTCTGAGCCTTCCCCCTGGACAGACTCTTCGATCCTGACAAAAGGAATGCACACCAGCATAACCAAGGCAACTCCTGTCAGTACAAAATAGCACCAGTAGAATGGAAGCTTCCCGGTCAAAAGTACTCCGATTAAAAACGGTGTCACAAAGGTTCCAAGGCCAAACAGCCCTTGCCCTCCACTCAGAGAGCTTGCATAATTTTTCTTAAATACAACACTTAATAATACGGGGCAGACGGCGTCCTGAGTCCCCATTCCCACTCCGCCCAGGAATGCAAATACCATGCCTGCATAGAAATTAACAATTAGCGGAATTCCCAGAAGGAAACTCGCTGTCAGGATGATGCCTGCTGCCAGAACCTTTATTGGTCCCAGTTTCTCTGTCATTCTGCCTGTAATATATACAGTCAGAACTCTTCCCAGTGCATATGCCGATCCCAGCAAAACGACCTTTTCTAATGTCATTCCATACATTTCAACCAGCTGGGGAAGACTGCTTCCCACAAGTACACAAGTTGCGCCTGTCAGAAAATACATGGCAAATGCCAAAAAACCAATCAGCTTATATCTCTTTTTCATCTCGCTGCTCCTTTACTTTTGTTTTATAGTAGTTAAAGATATCCGGATATATTTTGTGGAATTACCACAAAATATTTTCTAACTTGACATTAATTTACCACAGCTTTACAATATAAAAAATGACAAGTGTCAGTTTTTTTAAGATTTTGACGAAAAGAGGTAGAATCATGATTTATAATTCTGAACAGATACTTGAAATTATACTGGAAAAGAAATATAACCAACAAAATCCCTTAATTTCTCTCTCTGGTCTGGCTTCCAAAGATGATCTGCTGGTCTTTGAAAAAAATGAAGCAATCGTGAGCCAGAAAGATTCCCTGGATTACTTTTATTTCCTCATCGGCGGGCGGGCATCTGTCTGGAATCAGATCTCATGGAATGAAAATAATGTCATAGAATACCTGAAACCGCTTGATATTCTGGGACTGGTAGAGTACCTGAATAATATTAATTATTACACGGCTTACGTGTTGGCTGAATGCAGATGCATCATTTATCGGATTCCAGTGAAGCGGTTTATTCATATCATTCAGAATAACAGCAGGCTGTGCTATCAGACACTCACTGTGATGGGAAATATCACGGCTGCTAATATGGCATGTGCAGAAAAAGGAAATTTATTCACATCAAAGGATATTTTGGGACATTACCTCTATTTACAGGCCAGTCATCAGCTTCCGTATACATGCACACTAACAAGAGCAGTGCTTGCAGAAAGGCTGCACATGAACCTGAGAACACTGTACCGGGTTGTCTTCTCGTTGGAAGAAAGTAACTATTTAAGCATTAGAAAGGGTAAAATTACAATCGAAAAAGAACATTTCAAGCTGCTTTCAGAGCGGTATGGAGATATTATTATATAGGCTGCATGGGTTGAAACAGAGGGGATATGACTGTTTTAGAAGCAGGAGGGAATGAATTGGATGGCTGATTAAGTAGCTTTTTATGTGAAGACAGCACAGGACAAGAGAAGAGGGCGGACCAGAGCGTGTTGTCTAGTCCGCCCCCCTTCTGCGCTTCACTGTTCGCTGTTGAACGAAAACATATGAATATCTGAAAAATCCAATTGATTAAACAATATTCTGCTGGTTAAAATATTCTTTTCTATAATCAGCGGATCCAGACCGGCTATTCGTATGGATATGGTAGAGATCAGTTCAACAATGCGCTCAAACCGGGTATCTGTTTCCTGAAATTCTGCAAGCTGGTCCAGGAGGACTTTGTGTGCGCCATATTCTGCTATTGCGCAGAGATAATAATCATCCGGATGCATGACGGTATTTAACTTGTGCAGGGCCGAAACCTGCAGATTTCGTATACTGTCATGCAGTTCTTTGGGAGCCAGATTCAGTTTGCTGATTTCATAGTAGAATGCTTTTGTTTTTGGATCTTTAAAAATCTGCGTGAGGGCAATCTTCATCTGTAGAATGTGAAATTGCAGCTCATTTTCAATGTGAGACGGTACATGCGCATTTAATAACTGGTCAATGGATGAAAAATATTCCATATACAGCCTGGCTGCAAAGTCCGGTTTTTTATAATAGTAATTTACGAGTCCGTGAGGAACATTTGCTGCATCCACGATCATACTGATGGTGGTATTTTTGTACCCATTTTCGTACATCAGTTTTTTTCCAATCTGGAAGATATGCTCCTGAGTTTGTATTCCTTTTGTATATTGCATAGAATCACCTGCCGCTTTTTTATCAGTTTATCATAAAAAACACTTGTAAGAATAGATAAAATTTTACAAAAAAAATTAAATTCATTGTATGATATAGACAAAATTTGGAATGAATGTTATAATAAAAATTGTATAGAAACGGAAAAATACAAAAATTAAATGCGGGTGTTTAGCGGAAACAAAAAAAGGGATGGAGGTATTGCAATGAATGAGCAGGGAAAAAAGCTTGGAACGTATTTAAAAGTCTCCTATGGTCTGGCTGATTATGGTTTTATGTTTATGGTTACAATGTCAAACACTTTTTTACTAATGTTCTATACGGATTATGCGGGAATCACTGCGGCGGCAGCAGGTACCCTGATGATGGTAGGCAGGATTATAGACAGTATTAGTCCGCCAATTATCGGTGCGGCAATTGAAAAGAGCAATCTGCGCTGGGGGAAGTACAGATCATGGGTTCTGATAGGTGCTCCTTTGATATTGCTGCTAAATGGGATTATGTTCACAGATAATTCTATGGATATGGTTCCAAAAGCAATTACAGCGTGCATTATATACGCTGCATTTTGTATCTCTACGAATATTGCTTATACAGGCTATACCTCTTTAAGTTCTTCCCTTACGGATGACCCGAAGGAAAGGGTACATTTGTCCACTTTCCGGGGACAGGGCGGTGCAATTGGTAAAATCTTTGCGGGATTTTTCATACTGCCCCTGATTGTATTTTTCGGTAACGGAAAAGAAAACGTTGCAGGGTTCACCTGGACAGCATTTCTGGTGGGTCTGATCTGCTTCTTATGTTATATGAATCTGATCTATGCCTCAAAGGGAAAAGATATTCAGAATAAGCCGGTAAAAGTAAGTACGGGCGGCCAGGAAAAACTGAAGGTAGGGCAGATGGTAAGCCTTGTGTTCCATGACAAGAATTTATTGTTACTGTTCTTTGCTGATATTACCAGAATCTTAAGCCTTTTGATAACTTATGCCATGTTCCCTTATTTCTTCCAGTATGTGGCGAAAAATAAGGAAGCAACTTCAACATTTTTTGGTATTGTAAATATATTGGCACTGGTGGGTGCTACCAGCGTTCCATTTATAACCAAATTTTTATCCAAGAAAAATGCTTATATGGTAGGGAATCTGATTTTATCCGTCTGTATGCTGATTTCAATCGTGTTTAGCAGCAATATTACTTTTATCATTATTATGATTTCGATCGGTTATCTGGGATACTCATGGCCGAATGTTGTAAATATTAATATGTATGCGGATACCGTTGACTATTGTGAGTGGAAAACCGGGAGAAATGCCAGAGGCGTCTACTTTTCTCTGTTCCAGCTGTCTATTAAAATTGCGGCAGTTTTCAGTACGGCAATTGCAGGATTCGGACTGTCTATTGTAGGTTATGTGGGCGGAACAGAACCAAGTACCCAGGTAGTAACGGGGATTCGTTTTATGGCAATGGGACTGCCGGCAGCCTTTTTGATTATCAGTACGGCGCTGATGTTCTTCTACACACTTACCCCGAAGAAGATGGATCAGGTACGGGAAGAACTAATTGTAAGAAGAGCCAAGGGCTGATTAAAGTAAAGCGGGTAAATCTAGAAATAAATAGATCATAGACCGGATATGGCTGAAAGATCATTTGTAAATACCAAAGGAAAGGAGGAAAATGAAACAGCCGTTTGTAAAATAAAACTATTAACAGGTAATGACAGGAGGTTCTATATGAATAATACGGAGGAATTAAGAGCGGAACGAAATCAAATATTTCATGATGTATTTGATAATAAAATTCCAAAACGAGTACCGATTAAAGTAAATCTGGGCCTGGAAGTAATAGCGGGTTACGCAGGCATAGACGGTAAGGAAGCAATCTGGCATCCGGAACTATTAGAGAAGGCAGCAGACGAATTATGCCGCCTGGTTCCGTCGGATGTGTGCATGTATGGGGGCACAATCCGTATGCCGGTCGCTTATCAGGCATTGGATTCCAATAATTTTAAAATGAACAGGGCAGGTCTTATGCAGCATCCTAATACAGTAGGGCTGCTGCCGGAAGAATACGATGAGTTTATAGAAAATCCATATGACTGTATCATAGAAAAAGTACTGCCCAGAAATTACAGCGGACTGGATTTCATAAACAATCCGGGGCGGTCGATGATGGCACTTTATCAGGGGCTGGCATCCAAGGATCGTTTTATGATGCAAAATGGAGCAATGATGGGAAAACTGATTCAAAAATATGGATTGTATGGCATGAGTCCGGTGTTTACCTCTATGTGTTATGCGCCGCTGGATATATTGACGGATAATATGAGAAGTTTAAGTGCTATGTGCATGGATATCCGAAGAAGACCGGAAAAGGTGCTGGATGCCGTAAATGCTGTATATGGGCTGAATTACAAGGCAGGGCTGCCAAAACAGATTTCCAATTATGGACATGTTTTCTTCCCGCTTCATCTGGCTACATATATGAAGGAAAAAGATTTTGTGAAATTATGGTGGGAGCCATTCTTACGTCAGGCAAATGATTATGCATCTCTGGGACTCCACATCAATGCATTCTGTGAGCATGACTGGATGCGTTATCTGGATTATTTGTATGAACTGCCTACGGATACTTACCTTTCCTTTGAAATGGGAGATGCGAAACTTGTGAAAGAAAAGATTGGAAATAAACATATCATATCCGGTCTATTCCCACTGGCTCTGCTGCGGACAGGAACCAAACAGGAATGTATCGACCAGGTAAAAGAATTCCTGGATATTATGATGCCGGGCGGTAAGTTTATCTTTGGATTTGATAAGGGAGCACTTACATACAACGATATTAATCTGGAAAATCTCATTGCAGTATGTGAAACGGTCAGAGATTACGGTGTATATCAGAATCCGGGCGGCCAGGCCGGTCTCCAGTTTAATAAGGAGGATTATGTACATTCCGAACTGCCTCCTTTTGAAAGCAAATATTATCGCAGCTGGGAGCAGTATCTGGAAATGAATCCATATACTCCCGAAAGTGCTAAGGAAACTGTGATGGATCTGGAAGATGAAATACTGCGTTATGTTTATCTGTTGTGTGAGTAGAAGCGGAAGAAAGAAATAACAGAGCGGGAATAATAGAGCGGGAATAATAGAACGGAATTAGGAGGTATGTTATGTTTGAATATGATAGTTTAAAAAATGCAATGGCCGATTTAGAGGAAGACCTTGTTCTGGAAATATTAGAACAGGTTATGGCGGATGGCGGTACAGAAGCTCCGGAGGCAATGAAGGCCTGCCAGGAGGGAATGAATCAGGTTGGAGAGCGGTTTGAATCCAATGAGTATTTTGTATCAGATCTTATCTTTTCAGGAGAACTGATGACAGAAGCAATGGATATCATTAAGCCTGCATTAGCAGCATCTTCTTCTGATAAAGCAGGTAGAATGATTTTATGTACGGTGGAAGGAGACCTGCATGATATTGGGAAAAATATCGTAAAGGCGATGCTGGAAGCCGGTGGATTTGAGGTGTTGGATCTGGGAATTGATGTAGGCGCAGATGAAATTATCCGCAGAATGAAAGAAGATAATATTCAGATTATCGGATTAAGCGGTGTACTGACTCTTGCAATTGATTCTATGAAAGCAGTTGTGGATGCACTGGAAAAAGAAGGGCTGAGAGATCAGGCAAAAGTAATCATCGGCGGTGCTCCGGTAACGGGAAAAGTATGTGATATAGTAGGTGCGGATGCCTGGGCGGTAAATCCCGCAGATACAGTGAAGACCTGTACGGAGTGGGCAAAGGGTGCATAATTGTAAAGTTTAATAGGTTTCCGTAAACATCCCCCTGGTATTAGATAGAATACTGCCGGGGGGATGTTTTTATTTGATAATATTCTTCTATGAAATGAATTCCGATTACAAAATGAGCTTACAAATTGATATTTCCATGAAGTGAAGGTTGACGAATATATGTTCGATCAACTATAATGAATAGTAATAGGTAGTAATCGGTATACAGGCAAAACCGTATAATTCATCCAAAGGAGTAATCGATCATGGAGCAAATGACACTTTTTGATGACAGAGAAAAATATAATCCCCTGGCAAGCCGTCTGCGGCCGGAAAGACTGGAAGAGTTCCAGGGTCAGCGGCATTTGCTGGGGGAAGGAAAAGTCCTGCGCAGGCTGATTGAACAGGATCAGGTATCTTCAATGATATTCTGGGGACCTCCTGGTGTTGGAAAAACCACGCTGGCACGTATTATCGCCGGAAGGACGAAAGCGGAATTTATTAATTTCAGTGCTGTGACCAGTGGGATCAAGGAGATTAAGGACGTGATGATCAAAGCTGAGAGCAGCCGCAAGATGGGGGTTCGTACTGTTTTATTTGTGGATGAAATCCACCGTTTTAACAAGGCACAGCAGGACGCATTTCTTCCTTACGTAGAACAGGGCAGCATCACCCTGATTGGTGCCACGACGGAAAACCCTTCGTTTGAGGTCAACGCCGCGCTGCTGTCCAGATGTAAAGTATTTGTTTTAAAAGGGCTGGAAGAAGCAGACCTGGTGCAGCTGCTGCACAATGCGCTGAGCAATCCCATGGGATTTGGAAATCAGAAGATTGCGATTGAAGAACATCATTTACGGGCGATTGCCGGATTTGCCGATGGAGATGCCAGAACTGCCCTCAATACTTTGGAGATGGCGATTTTAAACGGTGAGGTGAGTGCTGAGCAGATCACTGTGACCAATCAGGTATTGGAGCAGTGTATCACGAAGAAGTCGCTGCTGTACGATAAGTCAGGAGAAGAACACTATAATATTATATCAGCGCTCCATAAATCCATGCGCAACAGTGACCCGGATGCCGCCATTTACTGGATGATGAGGATGCTGGAAGGGGGAGAAAGTCCGCTTTATATCGCAAGGCGTCTGGTTCGCTTCGCCAGCGAGGATATCGGAATGGCGGACAGTAATGCCCTGCAGGTGGCTGTGGCTGCTTATCAGGCATGTCATTTTAACGGAATGCCGGAGTGCGATGTGAATCTGACCCATGCTGTCATTTATCTTTCCATGGCGCCTAAATCCAATAAAGTATATGCTGCGTGTAATGCAGTAAAGAAAGACATCCGTGAGCTGCCTGCAGAGCCGGTACCGCTGCAGATCAGAAATGGTGTTACAGGTCTGATGAAAGATCTGAATTACGGGAAAGATTATGAGTATGCCCATGACACAGAGGAGAAGCTGACGAGGATGCAGTGCCTGCCGGACAGACTGAAGGATCGTACTTATTATGAGCCCACCGGGCAGGGAACGGAAAAAGAGATCAAAGCACGGCTGGAGGAGATTAAGGAGTGGAAAAAGAAAAAATAGGGTTGTCGTATCGTACCATAGTATTTATATCTGATCTGCACTTTGATTTTACCAATCAGGAATTTAATCCGGAAGCAGCAGACAGATTGAAGGAAGAGTTTCTAACATTTATAATAGAAAACTACGGAAATTGTCTGGTATGTCTGGCGGGTGATTACTTTAACGACTATAGAAAGACTCTGGATTTTATAAAGGAGTTGGAGAAGAATAAAATCAGAGGATTTTGCGTCCTGGGAAATCATGACTACTGGAGTGAGGGGCAGAAAAGCTATCAGGAGCTGATTGCTTTATTTGATACTGAAACAAAGGAAAACCAGTATTTCAGGCTGTTGATAACAGGCAGAAAATATTATGATGATGATCTCTGTGTTATAGGTGATACCGGCTGGACAAGTTTCAGACGAAGGGTGGGAGGAGACATTCCACTGGAGCAGTTTATGGAATTACCGGATGCGAGTAAGGTAAAAGGATTTTTACCGGAGCAGATAAAGGAATTTCATAGTAACTGGATTGCGTTTGCAAATGAGGTCGTATCTACGGAAGAAAAGGTTTTGATTCTTACACATTTTCCCATGTTTGATTTCACCAGGGAAGACTCAGACTGCTGGTGGAGCTCTGTGACCGGTCTGAGGGCAGAAAACAGCTGGAACATTTTTGGTCATACCCATCATAAACAGATACATTGTTACAATAACGTTTCCTATCAGATCGGCTATGCAAATAAATCAGCAGAACAAGTGGCGGGTGAAAGCCGTTATTCATCCGAACTGTTTGGCAGGTTGGAGAAAATCTCCGGCAGCAGCGGTATTGCATTAGCGAAAGAAAGCATGATATCCGCTTTCTTTTCGCCGATTACCGTCACGGATACCATAAGGGATATTGCGGTAGCTGCCCAGATAAAAAGCCGGGGTTTTAAAAGATGTGCGGCAAATAAAAAGAATTTTGCAGCACTGGCGAATGACCGAAGCAGTTATCTGAAACAAGTCATGGAAATTCTGAATGGCTGTCTGGAGGGGAATTATTGTGACTATGTTGTGGCAGAACGGTTATCGAAGTACATAGTTGAGTCTGTATTTGCTTCTATAGCGGTTTTGGAGGAAAATGATTTTAGCGATATCAGGGCGTTTGTTACCGCGGCTGTTATAACCGGGTACGTCTATAATAATGTGCCACATATGATAGAAGACATGCGTCCGTTAGATGACTATGATGTAATTCGATTCTGGCTGATGTTTCTAACGATCAAAAAATATAATATTGGTATGACAGATATTCATTCGGTAAGAAAAGATAAGAGCAATTATATCGCATTTCAGAATGTTGATATTTATTTGCCTGCAGTTAATAATATGGTTATGCCGGCAGAGGAAGTATTGCAGCTTATGCAGAAAAATGATCTGGGGACGGATGGATTTTATTTAGATAATATATTAGCTATTACTTGATAAAATCATGCAAATGGGATAAAATATTAGCTATGAATATATATAATTTTAATCAGAAATCACCAGGAGAAATTGATAAACTTATTGCGGAAAGAATACGCAGAATCCGAAGGCGGAGAAAAATATCACAGAAAAAATTGAGTGAAAAATCAGGAGTAAGCTTAGGTTCTGTGAAGCGGTTTGAGCAAGAAGGGGAAATATCATTGATTTCTTTAACGAAGATAGCGATCGCACTTGAAATTCATGGAGAACTTGAAAATTTGTTTGAAGAAGTTCCGTTTTTATCCATTGAGGAGATTATAAATGAAGGAAATTAAAAAGCTGAATGTTTTTTATCACGGTAGAAAAGTTGGAACTATGGCTTTATATAAAGGAAAGCTTGCCGCTTATGAATACGATAAAGAATGGGTGGCAGATGGATTTTCCATCAGTCCTTTTTCACTGCCTTTGGAGCAAAAGGTATTTATACCTAAAATGGAGCCATTTGACGGAATTTATGGTATTTTTGCTGATAGTCTTCCTGATGGCTGGGGGCGCTTGCTGGTAGATCGACTGATGTTGAAGAATCGTATTAACCCTTACGAGGTAGGTAATTTAAATCGTCTCGGGATTGTTGGAAACTCAGGGATGGGAGCTTTAACATATGAACCGGATTTTCATTTTGACTTGGAGAAACCATGTTTGGATTTTGACAAAATTGCAGAAGAGTGCAGCAAAATATTAAAAACACAATATTCGGAAAATTTGGATGAACTTTTTCAAATGGGTGGTTCGTCTGGAGGAGCAAGACCTAAAATACTAACTCAGATAGAGGGAAAGGATTGGATTGTGAAATTTCCATCATCAGAGGATGGTGTCCATATAGGTAAACAAGAGTATGAATATTCTCTATGCGCAAAAGAATGCGGAATTGAAATGGAAGAAACAAAACTTTTTAATTCCAAACGATGTGATGGATATTTTGGCACGAAGCGGTATGACAGAAGAGCGGTGAATGGAGTGATAGAACGAATCCACATGATTTCCGTTAGTGCTTTATTAGAGACTTCTCACCGTATTCCGAATCTGGATTATGAGATTTTAATGAAATTAACGCTTGAATTGACAAAAGAATTTTCGGAGATAGAAAAACTATATCGTCTTATGTGTTTTAATGTTTTTGCGCATAATCGAGATGATCATTCTAAAAATTTTACGTATCTATATAAGGAAAAAGAAGATAGATGGGTATTATCTCCGGCATACGATCTGACCTATAGTTATTCTATTGGCGGAGAACATGCAACTATGGTGCATGGTAATGGCAGAGATCCGGGAATGAAGGAAATTTTGCTGGTTGCCAAATCCGTTGGTTTAAATGAAAAAAAAGCAAAAATAATTGCAGAAGAAATTTATGAAAATGTGAAGGAGAAGCTGGGAATATATTTGGAAGAAGCAAAATCTTGATGACTATGGTTTTAAGTTCAGTCAGTTAGAAAAGAGAGCTTGACAGGATTTTGAATAGTCAGGAGGAATTGAGGAATTGAGCATTTCTGGGGATTCCGGGGATTAATATGGATTGCAGATTTCGTAAATATTACAGAGTAAACCACGTCCCGGCATTTATAATACAGAGGACGCCACCGAAGAACAGGCAGGATGTAAGAGAGAGATGGAAGCAGTTGGATTGAATTATTACGATCCGTTTGAGTGGCTGATTCGGACACCATATAAGGCTTCACAGGACAATCTGGTGGTGGAAGAGTTAATGAAAACTAAATAATATAAATCTAATAATTTAGTTTATGGTAATAAGACATTAAGAGTGATGTTTTTGAAAATTTAGAAGCATATGTAAATATTTAATCGAAATATGTTATAATTTACGAAATTAGACAAAGGAAAAAGGTATAACAGCCGGAAAGCAATTTACAATCAAAAATTGCTTCCCGGCTTTTTTCGTCTTTAAATTTCCCCTCTCCACAAAATAAGATAAATAATCCAACCCATTTGATAAAAATGAACATTGAATATTTCCGCCCATAAAATATACTTAAACTATTATCAGAAACCGAGGGTTTTCGTACAGCAATGTTAAGAACTTTGAGCAATGCTGTGGAAGCAACTTGGGGCGTGCAGATGGCAGGAATGAATTCTTAAATACGCTCTGGTTCAGCACAATCTGCCATCAACAAAATGGAGAGGAGATTACAATGAGGAAAAAGAAGGTTTTATGGAAAAAGTTGTTAAGTGGTTTTTTGGCTGTTACGATGGTTCTTGGCAGCGTGGCGCCTATGCAGGCAGGGGCGGAAGAGTCCGGAAAACAGGAAGAGGCAGAAAAGACATTACTTTATTTCGTGGATGCGGGCGACCATGATGTGACGACAGTTTCAGATGGAGATGAATTCGGGGCATGGAATTCGGTGACGGATCAGGTCTTCGGAGAAGATCCCGGCACAGGTAAAATGTGGGGAATTGACGATCCTGGCGGAGATGTGTCAAGTGAGACATATCCGGATACAGGTGTCTATACCAAATACACCTGGGCGAATGAACAGCAGGCGGATGATGGGGTATCTAAGGATCTCAGCTTTCGATATGGAAGAAATCAGAATGAAAGTGGATTCCAGGAGCTGTATGTGGATTATAAATTCGAGCTTCAGGCAGGTAAAACCTATGATGTGGAAGTTGGAGTAGGGAATAACTGGGGGAATTCCAGCCCTGTGGAAGTTTATGCCAACAGAGGAGAATCCACTGAGCAGCATATCGGAAGCAGCGGAGATATTTCGAAGCAGGGAAACGCCGTAGTGAAAGGTGAAGCAACAGCAGACGAGGATGGTTATCTGAGTATAGACGTGCGCAAGTTTGACGATGTAAAAGGGAAGACGATTAACCTGAACTGGATTCGCATTTATACCAGTGATTCTGTGCAGGATGAGGATCTGGAACTTCAGTTGAAATTTGACGGTACCGTTTCGGACACTTCGGGAAAAGATCTTCCCATTGCAGTGACCGGTAATGAGAATTACATAGAGGGAATGAATGGGAACGCACTCCAGTTAGATGGTAAGACCTATCTGAATCTGGGGAACAGTGCATCCCTGCAGCCATCTATGCTGACTGCGGCGTTCTGGGTTAAAGCGCCGGAGAGTCTGGGCAAGGACGAGCATATTATTATGTGGGCGAAGCCAAATGGCAATTATGCGGGAGAAGGATGGTATCTCTCCAGTCTGAGTGACACAGTGCCGCTGAAGCTGTCAGTTGGAACTTCAGTAGGCGGGGGACAACCCATGGAGATATCCGTACAGGATAGCAGAGATCAATTCTTTCCGGTGGATGAATGGGTATATGTAACGGTCACTTATGACAGTGAGGCAGGAGAAGCCTGCATCTACCGCAATGGGGTTGCACAGGAAGTCACATATAATAGCAAGGGAAATAAAATAAACGGCAATGACACAGACAGCAAATATCTGGGCTTTAATTCCCCAAAGTATAACGGAGGGTTTGCAAAACTGGCATTTGATGACTTTGAAATCTACAGCCGCTGTTCGAATGCTGAAGAAGTTTCAGCATTGTACCACCGCTACGGAGGGATTTATTCCGATGAAGAAATTGTGGATAAAGATGTGGCATTGTTAAATCCATTTGGAAATACGGTCACACTGGTTCAGGATGTAACACTTCCGGCAGCAGGAAGAAATGGAAGTAACATTACCTGGAGCAGCAGCAGGGAAGAGGTGATTTCCAGCCAGGGTCAGGTGGTTCGTCCAGATCCCGGAGAAGAAGATGCCCAGGTAATCTTAACAGCGTCTGTCACTTCTGGGGATGTGACGAAGACTAAGGAATTTACACTTCTTGTTCCGGCTTTGACAGAAAATCAGCTGTATGTAAGCTATGATATGACGGTTCAGGACGGAATGCTGGTAGACAGGCAGGGCAGATGTAATGCGTCTCTGGCGGGTATGAATGAAAGCAATGTCATTACCGATGAAAATGGGGAAAAGAAACTAAACTTTACGGGAAATAAAAACCAGTATGTTAAGATCCCTTCCGGCATTATCGAAGATGGAGATGAAAGTATTACCATTGAAATGAAATTCAACACCTCACAGATGGACTATGCCTGGGTTTTTAATCTGGGAACAAAAGATGCTAATAACTATGTCTTTTTGAATCCCATCAGAGCAGGAGGAGAAATTGCCTTTACCTTAAAAGCTGGTGGAAAGAGCGAACAGTCGGTTAATATCGGAGGTGCTGTTAAACCGGGAGAAGATACGACAGCTGCCATGGTATTCAGCGAAGACCAGACAGCCAGACTGTATCTAAACGGTAAGCTGGTTGGAACGACAAAGCATGGATATAACCTGACGGATATTTTGAAAAACGGTGTGAAGAATCCGGAGGATGCCATTGGATATATGGGATTGTCACTCTATGGCAATGATCCGGGATACATTGGAACCATTTCTTATTTTGATGTTTATAATTATGCAATGAGCGATCAGGAAGTGTGGCAGAATTATGCGGATAAAAATCTGGATATGACAGACGAGGATCGAATTGCAGAAGACCAGAAGGCATTAAAGTTAACAGAAGGCGAGCTTACCAAAGACTTTCTGGAACTGCCCAAGGTGGGACTGAATGGAAGCAGCATACTGTGGGAAAGCAGTAATCCGGATGTGATTGCCACAGATGGTACAGTGAACAGGCCCAAGGCAGGCGAAAAGGATGCTGAGGTAATCTTAAAAGCTGCGCTGACACTTGGAAATCTTACGAAAAATAAAACGTTCCGCTTTCTTGTTCTGGCAGAGACCGATATCACCGGAATTAAAGATTTTCCATTAGGAGCAGTAGATGTTACAAATGATTATTATGATCAGGTAACCGAAAAGGATATTGCCTTTTTAAAAGAGTTTGATGCGGACAGGCTGCTGTCCAGATTCCGTGAAACTGCAGGATTAAGCACCCAGAATAAACAGCCCTACATCGGATGGGAAGACAGCTATATCGGCGGACATACTCTGGGTCATTATTTGACGGCATGTGCACAGGCATATCTGACTGCCGATAAAGAGGAAGACAGAACCTGGATGAAAGAACGTCTTTCTTATTTGATTCAGGAACTGGAGAAGTGCCAGGAAGCAGTCGGAACAGGCTTTTTATTTGGCGCTAAGATTGAAGACCGGAATAATATTGAAAAACAGTTTGATATTATGGAAGGAAAAACAGGCGGTGCAAACTGGGTTCCATGGTATACCATGCATAAGATCCTGGCTGGTCTGGTAGACGTTTATAAATTTACCGGCGACGAAACGGCACTGAAGACAGCATCATCCCTTGGAGACTGGATTTACAATCGAACCAGCAAATGGGATACAGCCACACAGCGCCGGGTGCTGAATATTGAATATGGCGGAATGAATGACTGCCTCTATGAACTTTACAAATCGACCGGAAAAGAAGAGCATGCCAAAGCTGCCCATATGTTTGATGAAGATACCCTATTTGAAAATGTGCTGGCTGGAACGCCGAATATTCTAAATGGAAAGCATGCCAATACTACCATTCCCAAATTTTTGGGGGCATTAAACCGCTACCGCGCTCTGGACGGGAAGACAATCAACGGGGAAAAACAGGATGCCACAAACTTATCCCTGTATCTGCAGTACGCAGAAGCGTTCTGGGATATGGTAATTGAAAGACATACCTATATTACAGGAGGCAACAGTGAGTGGGAACATTTTGGAGCAGACAATATCCTGGACGCAGAGCGGACCCAGTGCAATTGTGAGACCTGTAACACTTACAATATGCTCAAAATGACCAGAGAATTATTTAAGATAACCGGAAATAAAAAATACTCGGATTATTATGAAAACACCTTCCTCAATGCCATTATGTCATCCATTAATCCGGAAACAGGCATGACCACCTATTTCCAGCCTATGGCAGCAGGATATTTCAAAGTATATGCGGATACCAACATCAATAATAATCAGTTCTGGTGCTGTACCGGAAGTGGAATGGAGAATTTTACAAAGCTTGGAGACAGTATTTATTTCTATAAAGACCATACCCTCTTTGTCAATCAGTATCTGAGTTCAGAGCTGACCTGGGATGAGAAAAATGTAAAGCTTACCCAGAATACTTCCATTCCCGAAACGGATACATCAGAATTTACCGTTTCCTTATTAAATGGAGCCGGCCAGGCAGAGATGAACCTGCGTCTGGCAGTACCTTCCTGGGTTGCAGGGACGCCGGTAGTAAAAGTAAATGGATCAGACCAGAAAGCAGAGACAGCGGGAGGATACATCTGCATAGACAGAACCTGGAAAGATGGTGACACTGTGAGTGTGCAGCTTCCTATGGAAGTTAGGGCATATACACTGCCCGACAATGACGGTGCATACGCTTTTAAATACGGTCCGGTCGTATTAAGTGCAGAGCTTGGTACGGATGATAAAATGGATCTGACCACTTGCGGCGTGGCTGTTTCTATTCCAAAGACAAAAGTAGTGGGTCTGGAATCCGCAAGTCCCAAAGATGGAAAAAGAGCGGTGCTGGGAACTGAGACCATCGATATTGAAGACTATACTGTAGATGATTTTATGGAAAATATCAATCAGCATCTGGTTAAGACGGTAGGAGAAGACGGCAACCTGGCATTTAAGCTGGAAGGAACAGATCATGATCTGACCTTCTCTACCCATTATCTGCAGCATACACAGCGCTATGGAATTTACTGGTATTTCACCGGAGCCGACAGCAGTGCAGAAGACCAGCAGGCAGTTATTCTGAAACAAAAAGAAGAAGGCCGTGCAAACCAGGCTAAAATCGATGTAATCAAGGCAGGATACGGACAATACGAAAACGACAATATTCATCAGCTGGATGACAACAATGGTGCAGGCTCTGTGGGCGGAAGCGATGAAGCGTTAAATGGCATGACCACACGTTATGCGAAACAGGGCGGATTCTTCACCTACCGGATGATCGTCAACAAAGAGAAAAAGAACTATATTTTATGCAATTTAGCAAAAATAGATAATGGCAAAACATTAAAGATTACAGCGGGAGATCAGGTCATTTATCAGGAAAAACTTAATTATTCCGGAAAAGATGCTGTCTATGAAATGAAAATCGAAATTCCGGAAGACGCAGTAAAAAAAGCACAGTCTATCACGGTAGATGACACCGCAACCGGAACCCAGAAAACTTACGACGTAGTACCGCTGAAGTTCGAGGGTGCGGCGAATGAGACATCAGCACGTTTAGTAGAAGAGATGTATATTTCAACCAGCTACAGCAAGAATGCATATCTGGTATCTCTGACACCAAATGTGGGAACCGTGGAAATGAAGGAAGACAGCTGCCTGATTACCGTGCCAACAGAGACACAGGAGGTTGGACTTACTGCAAAGCTGGCAGATACCTATGGATTGCTTTACGTAAATGACATCCTTGTCAATGATTCTGCTGTACAGAAAATTGCCCTGGAAGGCGATAAAACAGTGGCTGCGCTGCGGGTATACGCAGAAGACCATGAGACCTATCAGGATTATGCAGTTACCATTGAAAGAAAAGATGTGGCTGAAGAAGTACTGGTAAGCCAGATTCTCACCGGATGGAGCCAGAAAACCATGCTAACAGGAGAAAGTATCCTGATTGATGCGAAAGTTCTGCCGGAAAATGCAGCAAATAAGAACCTGAAATATGAATCCGGCAATGAAAAAGTTGCAGTGGTAACCGGGAATAAAATTACGGCTGCAGCACCTGGAACTACAATTATAACCGTCTCAGCAACCGATGGTTCCGGCGTGAAGACATCCTTGACCGTGACCGTAAAAGCTCCGGCACCAAAGCCGGTTCCGGTTCAGAGCATTTCCCTGAACCCCACAGCTAAAACAGTTACCGTAGGGGAAAGCTTTGCACTTCAGGCACAGATATCACCTGGAGATGCCAGCAATAAAAATGTGACTTTCACTTCTTCCAATACCAGAGCAGTGACGGTAAACAAAAATCAGGTTGTGGCAAAAGAGCCGGGTCAATCGGTGGTCACTGTGACAGCACAGGATGGATCAGGCGTAAAGGCATCCATGACTGTAACTGTTAAACTTGCGGTACCGGGGAAAGTAAAAGCAGTTCAGTCAGGTGCAGCAAAAGTAAAAGTTAGCTGGAGTAAATCGCCCAAAGCAGTAAAATACAATGTATACCGTTCCACAAAGGCAAAGAGCGGTTACCGCAAAATCAAGACGGTTACGTCCTCTTCTTATACAGACCGCAAAGTAACTGCGGGAAAAACTTATTATTATAAAGTGCAGGCAGTGGCATCCGCTGGTGCATACAACAGTGCAGACAGTGCAGCTGTGAAAGCATCTCTGCTGAAAGTGCCGTCCATAAAAGTGAAGTCCGCGAAAAAGGGCAGAGTAGATATCAGCTGGAAGAAAATAAGCGGTGCATCCGGCTATGAGATTTATGTATCTGCTGATAAGTCAAAAGGTTATAAGAAAAAAGCGGTAGTGAAGAAACAGAAAACAGTGAAGACTTCCGTAAAAGGATTAAAGAGCAAAAAGAAATACTACGTAAAAATCAGGGCTTACCGCACGGTTGGCAAAAAGAAAGTATACGGATCATATTCCAAAATAAAAGGGATTACAATTAAATAGTTCATTAAAAAAGGATTTTAATCCCGGAATTACGTTCGGGGTTAAAATTCTTTTTCTAAAGGCATTTATGCGTTTACGATAAAAAATCCCACTTTATTCATAAGAAATCCCGTTTCTTTTTCTATTAATATTTGCATTACTATAAATAGGAAAAAATAACTGTTTTGCAGGTCTGGGCATACACGGCATACGGAACAGTTAAGTGAATATTAATCAATAGCACAGGCAGGGAGAAGAAAAATGATTAAGGTATTTTTAGTAGAAGATGAAATTTTAATTCGAAACGGTATCAAAAAAGGCATCCAATGGGAGCGGGAGGGGCTTTCTTTTGTAGGGGAAGCATCGGATGGGGAATTGGCTTATCCCATGATCTTAAAAACGAAACCGGATATTCTGATCACGGATATAAAAATGCCCTTCATGGATGGCTTTGAACTGAGTAAGGCTGTTCTTCGGGAACTGCCGGATATAAAAGTAATTATATTAAGTGGATACGGAGAATTTGGTTATGCCCAGGAAGCGATTAAAATGGGGGTGCAGGAGTATCTGCTGAAGCCGATATCCTCAAAAAGGCTGCTGGTGGCAATTAAAGAAGTCGCGGAAATCATTGATAAAGAGCGTGAGGAACGGATGCTCCTGGAAAAGTACTCCAAAGAGATGGAGGAGAATGTCAGAAGAAATATCCAGTGCTTTTTCACCATGCTTGTAACGGAACAGGTACCAATGTCGGCAGCCCTGGAACAGGGGCGGCAGCTGGGAATGGAACTCAGCGCGGAAAAATATAATATGATTTTATTTAAAATACGGAAAAAAGACCATGAGGCAGAATACTCCGAAGGGGTAGTGGAGATTATGGAACAAATTCAGCAATATGTAGATACCCAAAACCATGTATTTGTATATGAAAGGGGCGCAGAAGGCGTGGCATTTCTGATAAAAGGGGACAGCAGTGAGGAATTAAATGAGAAAATTGCAAAGTTTTGTACTTATCTGATAAAGCTCATCGAGGGTTATGATAATCTGGAATACTATGCCGGAGTGGGGAAGATGGTATCCAGGCTTCGTGAACTAAGGGATAGCTATAATGAGGCGGACAAGGTATTCTCAAGCCGTTTTGTGGAAAACTGGAACCGGGTGGTGTATCAGGGCAACTATCTCCCAGGGGCAGTGGCTGATATCGATATATACAAGGTTTATTCGGTTGAGGACTCCAGAAAAATGATCCGCCAGTTCTTAAGAAACGGCACGCTGGATGAGGTGCCAAGCTTTATCAAGGGATACTTTGGGAAGAACAGCCAGGACAACCTGAAATCATTAATGATGCGCCAGTATATCTGTATGGATATTTATTTCAGCGTGATTGCATTTGGAGAAGAGATCCAGCTGAGCAAGGAAGAACTGATCGAAAACTGCGGGGAAATTAAGGGACTGACGGAACATATAGTGGGTCTGGATACTACCAAACAATACATCCGTGATCTGCTTGAAAATGTACTTCTACTGAGAGACAGCGCATCCGGACGTAAATATTCGGATATTCTGCTTAAGGCAAAGTCTTATATTACCGAAAATTATATGCAGGAAGACATGTCACTGAACACGCTGGCATCCCATGTAAATATGAGCCCCAGCTATTTCAGCTCCGTTTTCAGCCAGGAATCGGGTATGACTTTCGTAGAATATCTGACAGAAGTACGAATGGATAAGGCAAAAGAGCTATTGATGTGCTCCAACCAGAAGACCTCCGAGATCGGATACCAGGTGGGCTATAAGGATTCCCACTACTTTAATTACATATTTAAAAAGACCCAAAAGTGTTCGCCGAAAGAGTACAGGCTCAGAGGAAAAAAAGTTCCGGATATCAGAGCTTGTTTGTAATTACACCATCTAATACAACAGCGAACGTTTTATAGTGTTCTATTAAATGCCTTATATTTGGGTTTCGCTGATTAAATACGCTTTGTATTAGTTGGTAGTGTACGGAAAGAGAAGGGGGCGGATCAGAAGAGGTGTTTGGAAGGCTTAACGCAGAACTGGCATTTTCTAACCTTCCCGAAGCGCTTTTTGGCGGCACGCGGGTATTCGCTCCGAAATCCTGATGCATTTCGCAGCTCAGTACCCGCTTAGTATCCGATGGGAGCCAGTCGAATACTATCCGCCAAAAAACACTCCGGCAAGGTAAGTAAATGCTCAGATCTGCTATACGCTTTCCAAACACCTCTTCTAATCCGCCCCCTTCTCTTTCCGAGATAGCATTCGTTGTTACAAAGCTGGTTTTCTCAGCAGGTTGGAACCCTGGGGTTGTGGCATGCTGAACGCTATTGGAGTAAAGCGACTGATATAAAGCAACTGAACTTAGCACCGTGATTTGTTTCATGATTCCAGAAAAAGGAGTAAACTTTACTCCTCTTTTACGCATAAACAGCCGAAACATACTACACTGCATCCAATAAAGAACAGCCAGCCACAGCCCAGGGGTTCCATCCTGCTGAGAAAACCAGTTCTGCGACCAGCTGACGGAGTCCATACCAGTTTCCCACGCCCATCTTTCTGTACACTACCTCTGCATACAAAGCGTCTTTTATCATCAAAACCCAAATTTAATGTTTTACAACCTCATAAACCAACACAGTTTTGCCAAAGTAAAGTCTTGGTCCTCAATACATTTTAGGAGTAACTGTGTGTAGAAAAGCTGCATGATTATAATTTTTCCTCAAGATATTCCTCAAATGTAAGATTGAGCTTTTTAATGTAAGTAGCAGCCTCCTTACCTACATAACGATAATGCCAGGACTCATAATCAATCCCGGTTATATCTGTTTTGTCTTTTGGATAGCGGAGAATAAAGCCGTATTTATGGCAGTTTTCCTGAAGCCATTGGGTTTCTGGTGTACTTTCCTGGCTGTCATCCAGAAGTTGATTGCTGAGCGCCACGATATCCACCGCCAAACCGGTTTCATGCTCGCTGTAACCTGCCGGCATTACCGTTCTGGTAGCCTGTTCATAGGCTTCCTCTTCTGTCATTCCATTATTAGTCAGTTTCTTAATATCCTGGTCCAGTATTTCCTGCTGACGCTGGGAACTGCGGTAGGCAGAAGCAATACAGAAACGAAGTCCCTCACTGGTTCCGTCCTCCAGCATATTTTGCAGATCCTCACTGATGATTTCCGCTACCACCTTGTCGCTGTTGTCCAGTGTCTTCATTTTGATATTATAGTCCTTGCTCAAGGGATGATCTTTGTTCACCAGTACAAGCAGATCCGATAGTTCACTGTTCATCTTTTCTGTTTTCTTTTTATCTGACTTTTTATCTGCTTTTATAACATTCTTGCCATCTGCTTTGTTATCTGCTTTATCATATGTTTTGTCATCTGCTTTATCATCCGCTTCATCATCTGTCATATCTCTGCTCTCAACAGGCAGATTTTCCAGCCTCTTGTATTTTTGATTTGAGCTGTGAGATATCTCATTCTTTTGAGCCCGGTTCTCCTGCTCAAACTCAACATACAGCGGATCTGACGTTTTCACGCTTACCTGTTTCATACCCACCGGACTTAAAACCTTAGCCGTTTCATTCCTGGGAATGCTGTCATTACTTTTAAATCCAACTACTCCGGTCATAAGCGCCAGTGACAGAGCCGATACCCCTAATACTTTTTTTACCAGCCGTTTTTCCCTAAAATAGTTGATCGGCTTTTTCTTTTGTCTACTCATCGTAAATATAATCTCCTGTAAATTCTGACAGGCTGTGTGCCGTCAGATCAAACTGCTATTCATAATTGCACAATTCAACTAGTGTCGCTCGGCGTAAATACGTCGATATATAGTGCCTGATATCTGTGCCGGGCGGACTTGGTGCCCATCCGGATCCCTCAGGTAAACAGATTTCATTTCCCCTGAAACTCCATGACGCAAGACAACGCCCAGCTCAATTTCCTACCTCTGTTCCAATAATTTATCCTTACACTGCTCAATTGGAATCCAAATCTCAAAACATAAGTCTGCGCTTCCCACTGTCACATTCTGAGCCTTGGGCTCCAATTCAAAACCTTTCCTAGTGTACATACCGCTGACAGGTCTGCGGTATTGCACCAATAGAAAGTTTGAAACGCTTTTTATTTTAAACTTTATCCTCATGTTCTTAATAGAAAGTAAAAATCAATGTCAGTTCTTCTTACAATAGTATAACGCATTTATATTTATCAAACAACATGTAATTTTATAATTTACCCTACCGATAAATTATGATATTTCTCCATTATAAGCTTAATTTTTCCATACTTAATTTCTCCATGCCTAATTTCTCCACACTTAATTTCTCCATACTTAATATCTCCATACTTAATTTCTCCATTTATGCAGAACGTCCATCCCGGAAAAATTATCAATACCCCCGCACCCCCAGTATATGCAAATACCTTACCTGATCATAAACATAACTGTCCAGGGGTCTTAAGTATGCGTCAAATGTATGTGCCGCCACAAAAATATTTTGGTCTGTCACTTTTACAATGACAGGACTGTGATAAAAGAAACCGTCGGATGTTCCCAGCTGTAAGATGTCTCCCGGCACTGCCTCATCTGCTTTCACTTCTTCTGCATAAGGTCCCACCCCTTTATTTTTTGTGAGAAAATTATAGAGATATTGTACACCTGTCCAGGAAGGGGTACGGTTGCTGCTGCTGTAATAATACCATCCATATAATTTTGTGGGATTCATGACCTGGCTACCTGCATAAATGCATTGGGACGCAAAGTTTGTACAATCTCCACCCAGCTTCTCAAAATCCAGGTAGGCAGGATTTCTCCCAAAAGCCCACTTTTTTGCATAGTCTAAAACTTTATTTCTCTGATATTCTAACTCTCTCATAATTGGCATCACCTATATCGCCGGCAGACCTGCGATTTAGAGCGAAATATAAAATTGCGCTCAAGAGCGTGTTTTATATAATTTATGTCTGCTGACTGAAATGGTGACTGGAAAAATCCGTATCAGAAAGCATACAAAATATATGCCTCTGATACGGATTTCTTATTTGTACCTGAATTTTAAAGCTAATATCCTTTTGCCGGAGAAAGCTTACCATAAATTTTCTGGTTATGAACTATCCGGTAACTTCTTACTTTAAAGTAATACTTTTTATTCTTCTTCAGCCCTTTTTTGGTGTATGATACCGTCTTGCCTTTTGCTATGGTTTTTATTTTTTTGTAGCCGCTGCCTTTTTTATCAGACATCCAAACTTCATATCCACTTACCTTGCTCTGCTTTTTCCAGGTGACTGTTACTTTTGAGGATTTACCTGTCAGCTTCGTAATTACTGCGGTATTGGGCTTCGTTGCAGTCTTCAGGACTGCTCCGTCCGCATATACTTTTTTGCCGTCAATTGTTTGATAAGCCTGCACTTTGAATTTGTAAATGTATCCGGGTGATAATCTGGAACCGCTGTTACCTTTCAGGCGGCTGACTTTGTAAGTATTTTTAGTGCCTTTTACATCTGCCGCTGTTACATATTCTTTCTTGCTGCTGTCATAACGCAGGATTTTATAGCCGTCTGCTTTTGCTGATTTGTTCCATTTCAGTTCTATACTGTTTGTGGTGCGGCTTTTTACTTTTAAGGAAGATACCTTTGCCGGTTTTACGGTAATGGTATACTGTGCTGACTGGCTGCTACCATCCTGTGCCGTTACTTTTATTACAGCCTTTCCAGCTGATTTTGCTGTTACTTTGCCTGTATTTCCATCCACTGCCGCGATTTGGGAATCACTGGAGGTGTAAACAACCTTTTTATTTGACGCATTTTCCGGGTAAATACCTGTGGATAACTGAACTGTTTTTCCTATATCCAGCGTCTTAGCACTGATATTTAATGTGACTTTGCTTACGGGAACTACTTTCTCCGTTACTTTTACGGCAAAAAAAGCTGTCATTCCCTGGTAAGATACGGTAATGGTCTGAGTTCCAGACTTTGTTTTATCATAACCGCTTATGGTGTAACCGGTAATCCTGCCGGTTGTGCCGTCTGCATAGGCCGCACTTACCTCAAGTCCGGTTAAATCCAGATCTTCTCCGGCTGTATAAGACGTTTTTACCGGGTTTTTCGTAATTGTTATTGCATTGAGTTCTTTCTGGGTAAATCCCATAGTAACAGGGCCTTCCAGTCCGGTGTCCACCAGTGCATCATTATAGCGGTTATATTTTCTGGGTGTTACCGTAATCTGGATTTCATTTTTCCCTGTTTTTAACAAGTGGGAAATATCCAGGGTATAGGGAGCATAAAGTACGTTTCCGGCTTCTTTGCCGTTGACGGTTACCTTTGCGGCTGTATATACATTGCCAAGGTCCAGCACTGCTTTTTTGCCGCTTAGATCCCCATTCAAGGTGTACGTTGCCTGATATACGCCGTCTGCCGAAACTTTCTGCAGTTCACCCTCCTGGAATTGTGGATCACTCCATTTTCCCAGAACTTCGCCGGTATAAGTCACCGTTTTCGAATCACCGTTTTCCTGTCCAATATTATCGGCGGTTACCGTAAGTTTTTCTACAGAAACTTCTTCTGTATGATCTGCTGCTGCAGTGTCTAAGGTATCCGGGATTCCTTTGCTTAACACCTCCTGGTCAAATTCTGCACCTGCGGGTTCACAAAGGAGTGCGACCGCCATGCTTCTGGTGGAAGACAGTGTATCTGTGCCGGCTTTCATCGTCATTGTAATGGTATGATCTGCATTTTCCTGTGCCTTATATATGTTTCCGTTATTTAAATCCATCCAGTAGTAATTCTGATAATCCCCATTGATCAAAAGGGTAACTTCATTCTGGTTTTCTCCAATATTTCTAATATATACCAGTTCACCGCCATCTTCTAAAGTACGCCTGTTAAATCTCAGGCTTGTATTTGTGGCATAGGACACTTTCGGAGTGGAGACATTAGCCAGAACAGCTGCCAGCTCCTCTATGGAATTAGCCAGGACACCGGTCTGGTTCCCCAGCATGGCTGCGGCTGTGTCGGCTACTTTCTGATCCTCAGCCGCATAGTTGCCATCCGCATATCCCGGCTGTGCATTTGGCATATTGCCATAAAATATAATGTCTGCTCCGGCTTCAGCCAGTTCCGAGAGTTTCATCATGGTATCCACAGGCAGCTTGGAGGTCTCTACTATAATGGCATCGTAAGCCATATTTCCGCCATTTACCAGGATCTTTCCGCCGGTATACTGGGTATCTGCTGAAACAATGCTGTCATCATTTACTGCATCCCAGGTATATCCGTTATAGTTCATTGCTTTTACCGCATCTGTTTCTGAGAGACTGCCGTTAAATGGCATATACAGAGCTACGTCTTTGCTGGCTTTACCCTGCTGCATCAGGTAATTGGCGCGGGATGCATAAGCATTCATCTGGCTGAAATAAGGCGACAGGGTATTGCTCTTTGTAACGTTGATTCCCGTAGTAGGCATAGGAGACCATCCCTCTTCTCCGTACTGGTCAGATCCGGCACCATAGCGGTAATTAAATCCATGATAGAAAAAATTGTTCACGCCGCTGGTTGCCATGATGTCATATCCCACTTTTACCTGTTCCAGTGTGTTTTTAAACGGTGTGCAGCCAAGTGTATACTGCTCACAGGTAACCAGATTTCTGCCATACAGATGTGCACCGGAGGCAACTCTTATTAAAGAAAATTCGTTTGCCTGCTCCGCTTCCGGTATATCCACATATTTTGCTGCGCCAATGGTATCGATTGGAGGATTATAAGCTTCCTGGCGGTACAAAAGTCCATAGCTGTTCGCAGAAGCTTCAAAAGCAGCCAGGCCTTCCTGGAACTTCTGATTTACCAGCGTATTATAGTCATATGTAATTCTGCTTTTCTCATTGGCATCCAGGGAATACGTTAAGAAACTGTCCTTGGTTCCAAGTCCCATATAGAAAGGAGCGGCACTGTACTGCTTGTATACAGTCGGCAGATATTTTGTAAAATCATAGCCCAGTCCGTTCGTAATGCTGTCTTTTGCCAGGGCGTACAGATCTTTCGTGTAATACATATCCGAATAAAATTCATAGCTGTCATTGAATACGGCTCTGATATTCTGGTGGTTCTGAAGGATCTGATTTAAATTTGCCTCTCCCAGCCAATCATTAATGTATTCCGTAACTTTGGCACTGTCCATATGATCAACCACAAACCAGTCATTGGCACAGTCGATTGCCTTTCCGCCGGAAGGAAGATAGTAAAGTGCAATCACTTCATAATCTTTTTCTGTATCTATTTTATCCAGAATTTCCTGGCTGAGCACCACTTGCCCCTCCTGAATCATTTCATCTTCGGCATCAATAAAGTAACTGTTATCCATATTCAGTTCCAGCTGGTTGCTGTAAGTCTTTGTAACGGTTTCTCCACTGGAATCTTTCGTCTGAAATTCATTATATGCTGACGTAGGTCCCATAAATGAAGTACCGGGAACAAATTCCATACCCTGATTCCCTGTAAGTTCCCCAATCAGTACCCCCTGAAGCTCCACCAGACTTTCATCTAAAGTTCCTTTTGGATTATTCTCGGTATAGAACAGACTTTGCTCCAACTCCGGAAGTGCAATTGCATTTACAGATTTTTCCTGGGAAAGCGCCTCATTTCCCTTTTCCTGAAGTTCCTGTCCGCTGATTGTAACCCTTCCAAGTGCCATATTTCCCATGGAATCTTCCAGTGTGACGTTCTGGCTGTTGGCATTCCATCCCGAGCCCATATTCAGATCTACCACAATATCTTTTTCTTCTGCCATGGTGATTGCTTTATCCAGCAGTTCATAGAACTGCGGCGTATAGATGGACTTGATCTGGTCTTCATCATTGTTTACCGCCTCAACTTTACCAAAAGGATTTATCTCCACATAACCAAATCCATTGGCAGCCAGATAGTCGATCTCTGTCTGGAGTTCCGTTTCATCCACGGCTCCTCCAGGCCACCACCAGCGCACGCCCGGTCTGTAATCCATTCCCGGCTGCTTAAATTCCTCACTGCTGATTGCACTTCCTGAAGCTGCTTTTACATTTAATACTTCCACTCCAGGCACTGACCACAGTCCTGCTGCCATGGATGCCGTAAGTAAAGCGGCTATTACCTTTTTTCTTTTTTTCATTTTCAGCCCTCCTGATTCTTCTTTGGTTCCCGGGGCAGCCATTTGGTACTGCTCCGGTAACATTATCCACATTTTAGCACTTTTCTTTTTTCAATCATTGTATATATCTCTCTTCTCCATTGTATTTTTATGACTTTTTGCTATTTACTCTTCCATCTTTTTCTATTTTGCTGTACAATAATACTCATATAAGGAAAATATGATTTTAAAAATTTATGATGATTCGTCATTTCAACCACAAAAGAAAGGTTTCGTCGTAAATTATGGAAAATCCTGTTTTAAGTATCATACAAACGATCGAAGAGAAATTAATGGAATTTAACCCTTTGGAAATTGTGTGCCGGGATATGTACCGGATGAAGCACAGGTTAGATCATTGCTCCCAATCGGAGCGAAGACGGCGAATAGAAAAGTACCGTGAGCTTTTCCCTGAGATTTCCAGCGGAACAGAACAAATATCACATGTACTTACAGAAGAGATGTTTCAAATGGAATCCAGTATCGTGGTAATCAAACACTGCCGCTTCCTGCCTCCACGTCTTCATACCCATGCTTTCTTTGAATTATTTTACATTGCGAAAGGAGAATGCATCCACACCTGCCATTCCCATGATTACCACCTGAAGGAAGGAGATTTCTGCTTATGGGAATATAATTCTCCCCACAAGATTTGTTCCTACTCGGATGATTTTATCGGAATTAATATTTTAATACGGCAGAATTCATTTGATTCTATCTTTTTTGAATTATTATCGGAACAGAGTATTCTTTCTAATTATTTTAAGAGTATTTTGTATGGTAATACTGACCATCCGATGATTATTTTCAGAACCGGCAGCGACGTTCTGATCCGGTATTACATTTACCGGATTTACGATGAGTTCCGTGAGAAGGAGCCTTACCACCAGAATATGATCAGCAATTATCTGAATACCGTACTGATTATTCTTCTGCGGGAACATATCCGCAATGTAATTACAGCCCAAAAACCTTCCTGTGATCAGCGGCTGCTGGGCATTCTGGAATACATACAGAAGAATTACAATACGGTTACTTTTTCAGACGTCTGCCGCCACTTTAATTATTCCTCTTCGTATTTAAGCCGTTTAATCAAAAAATCCTTCGGACTGTCCTTTTCTCAGATCGTTCAGCATAAGCGTATGGAAAAAGCGAGCTGGCTTCTAAAAGAAACGGATATGACAGTTTCTGAAATTGCAGCGGAAATCAACTGTTCGGATGCCAGCCATTTTTGCCGGATCTTTGCAAAAGAATACCACATGCCGCCTGTGAAATTCAGAGAAATGCAGACTGAACCGCTGCAGCAATCCAGTAACGTGATATAGAAAAGGTTCACTTTCTTAAAATAATATGGGGAAACGAAAAGCCCTGACAGTTTTGCAGATTCTGTTCTGCATCTAAACTGTCAGGGTTTTATTTGTATATTATTGAATATTAACATGAAATATTTGGGATTATTCCTATCTGCTTTTCAAAAGTATTGCCACCGCTTTAAAGTTTTCTGCGGGCCGGTAATACAAAGTCTGTTCTTTCAGCGTAACTTCTACCGGTGTGTCCGAATATAAGTCAGCAAGCTCCCACCCACTGTTATCCGGAAGCGGGATCTGAATCATCTCCGGCAATTCACCTGCAAATGTATGCAAAACCACATAGGCATCACGGTCTTCTCCCATGCGGACCAGTCCCTGCCATCCCTCCGGATTGCGCACGCTGTTGATATCCGGTCCAAAGCGGAAGGATTTTCCATACTTAATGATTCCGGCAATTTTTTTATAAAATGCGATTCCGGCATCTATCAGCCCCCATTGCTGAGTATTTAATTCCGTCACATCACCGGAAATGCACATCCTGCCCAGAAATGTATTGGCAATGGAATAAGCAATCCTTTTTAAGGAATCTTCTTTGCGGATCACAGCCCAGATCTGGCTCTGTCTTGGTAAAACGCAGCGGTGGAGATTGGCTGCTATAATGGGGATCTCCACACATTCATGCGCATCCGAGAATGATGCCATACTGGTTGCCTGCATGAAGCCCGGCTCCAGACGGTGTCCTCCGGAAGCACAGTTTTCCAGCACAATTCCGGGAACTTCTTCCTTCACTTTCTCCAGGAATTCCATGGTTGCTTCTATTTTCTGGCGCAGTGCTTCTCCCAGGGATTCCGCTCCATCGCAACCGATTCCAATCGTATCATTATAATCAATCTTCATATATGTAAAGCCGTATTTTTTCAAAGTGCCGATTACCCGGTCTGTGAGATAGGCCTCTACCCAGGGATCCTGCATATCCCAGAATCTTCTCATATCTGTGGTCAGCACTTTTCCATCCCGTTTCAGTAAATGTTCCGTCATCTGATATGCCTTGGATGCACGGCCCGTATTTTCGATTTCAAACCAGATTCCAGGCTCTAAGCCCGCTGCTTTAATTGCTTCTACCGTCTTCGCCAGCCCCTCCGGAAACAGGTCTTTCGATACCTCATAATCTCCCATGCTGATATCCCAGGGCACTCCTTCTTCTTTATACCATCCGCAGTCAATTACAAAATAGGTAAATCCTTTACCCCGGACTGCTTCCAAAATACTGCTGATATTCTTGTGGGACGGACATCCCCAGGTGGTACAATATTCATTGAATACGATTGGCAGCTCCTGTTCTGTCTCCGGAGCCTGATCTGCACCTTCCTCTCCTGACTTGGTAAGCCGGTATGAAATGTCATCTATATCCCTGCATTTTCCAACACTTAATATCGCCTGCGGTGTCTGAAATCTGGCACCTGGTTCTACTTTTTTCATCCAGTGCCCAAGCTCCCGGTCAGCCAGACCGCCGCTCATTGCAATTCCTTCATCTTTTCTGTATATTTCCATCTGCCAGGATGCCCCATGGGCAATCTGTGCGCCCCAGAAAATGTGGTTTTTCTGATCCTCCAGAACCAGATATGGGAAAAACTTATTCACAGGCATAGATCCGGCCTGGCCAAACCGTTCACAGCGTACCGCATGATCCGCCCATGCAGGCTCTAACTCCAGACGTTCAATGGGCATGGATTCCAGGCGGCCTTCCTGACTCCATCGGCTGCGCAGCCTGTGGACTATAATCTGATCGTGGCAGTCACCTTCCACATACGGAGAAATTCCTCCCAGGGAAAAGCTTTCGAACATCTCCAGTTCTGCAGCCTCGCCGCTGTTATTTTCAAATTCGCAAAAGCTTCGGCAAAAAAGGTCACCATTCGTCCATGTAAGAAAATGGCGGACAACATACCCCCGCTCATCCTTCAGGCTGGTAACGATTGTCTGCTTTTTTCCTTCCTGCAAAATATCCTGTTTCCAAAACTTCAGCATCTGTACCGTCTGGGAATTGCGCAGGGTACTTCCCTGTGAATAAGCGCCTCCATAGGTATCTCCCGCTATCTTGATCTGAACCAGAGAATCCGGTTCCTGTTTTTTAAAAATATCCGCGGGTGCCGGTTCACATGCAGGAAGCAGTATGAGTCCAACCTTTTCTTTTTTCTGATCTGTTACATATCTGGCTGTCATATCACCAAATAAATATTCTTCTAAAATCTGAATCATATACATACCCCTTTATATTTTCATTCGACTTTGAAATCTTCGAGATGTCATCCAGCTATTTAAATTTTTAAACACACCTAACCCTTCACTGCTCCAACTGTCATTCCTTTTATAAAATACTTCTGCAGGCAGATAAACAATATGGCTATGGGAAGAACGGAGATCACAATCGCCGCCATTGCAGTGGTATAATCACTGGACTGTGCGGAAAACAGAGACTGTATGGCTACTGTCAGCGTTTTTAACTGTTTTTTGCCCACATAGAGGCTTGCAAGCAGATAATCATTCCAAATCTGGAACGACTGCATGATCACCAGCGTAGCCATAGCCGGTTTCAGCAGCGGCAGCACGATTTTATAATATGTTTTGAATACGGAGCAGCCGTCAATGCGTGCGGATTCTTCCAGTTCTACCGGAACAGTTGACATGAAGCTGTTCATCAGGAAGACCCCGAAGGAAACTCCTGTGGCTATATACATGAAGATAATTCCGATTCTGGTATTTGTCAAATGCATATTGAAGCCAATAATGTAAATTGGTAAAAACAATGCCTGGTATGGAATCAGGATTCCAATAATAAAGTAGATATAGCAGAATTTAAAAAATTTGTGATTGCATCTGGCAATTGCCCAGGCAGTTGTCCCGCACAGCAGTGCCAATATTAATACACTGATTGCGGTATAGAGAAACGTATTGCCAAATGTAGTTACCAGATTCAGTTTCTTAAATGCCTGTACATAGTTGTCCAGACTGAAACTTTCCGGAAGTGCTATAGGGCTGCTTAGATAAAGCTCCTTTTTTGTTTTAAAGGAATAATTCAAAATCATGAATATCGGTGCCATAAAAGCAATTGCACACAGACTCATTACGATCTGGATGAGGAAGGTGCTTTTTGTATATGGCTGGGAAGGTGTATCTTCTTTTTCTTTTTTTCTTCCAAACATTATGCCTGCACCTCCTTTTTCTTTAATCCTTTCACCTGTATCAGCGCTACCAGAAATAATACCAGGACTAGCGTGACGGACATTGCTGATCCATAACCGTACTGACGCCCGTTAATTGCCGTTGTGTAAGTCTGATAAATAATGGATGTAGACGCCCTTCCGGGGCCTCCCTTTGTAGATGAAACCAGTAAATCATACACTTTTAAGGAACCTGTCGTGATACCTACCACACAGATCGTAATTGCAGGTGCCAGCATTGGAATTGTTACATTAAAAAATCTTTTTATGGCGCCTGCTCCATCCACTTTGGCTGCTTCATAAAGTTCTGACGGAATAGACTGGAGCCCAGCCAGATAAATTAACATCCAATAACCGATCCACTGCCAGTTATTCGCAATTAAAAGTCCTGACAATACTGTCTTGCCATCTCCAAACAGCATAAAGTTGATGTTGGTTCCCAGTGCATCATTAATTGCCGGAAGTACATTGGAGTACATTTTCAGCCATACAAAACCAACGATGACCGCACTGATCAGACAAGGCACAAAGAATGCAGTTCGGTAAATTTTCTGACCTTTTATCCCACTGTCCAGCGCTACTGCAAATAAAAGTGCAACGATATTCTGAATAACGGTATTGCCGATGGTAAATAAAATAGTAAACCACCATGCGGATCTGAAATCAGAATCCTGAAACAGATCCATATAATTTTTTAATCCCACAAATGGCTTTACCGCAGACATACCGTCCCAGCTGGTGAGCGAATACCGAAATGCCATTAACATGGGAATAATAAGCCCGATTGTAAAAATAATAAAGCCTGGCAGAACCAGTATCAAATATTGGCGGAACAGTTTTTTATCCATGCCCTTTTTTTTCAATTTTGTCATTTTTATACCTCCTGCGTACCGCAGACAAGTCTGCGGTACTGCATTTATTAAGTAGTTTGAAAGTTCCTTTCAAACTTGATGCCATGAATACCACAAGCTGGCTTGGGGTACTAATTTGCTGAGCTGGCATCTACCCTTGCATCGGATGCTTTCAGGCAGTCTTCAAAAGTCTCATCACCCTGAAGCCATGCTGCGATGTCTTTTGCATTTTCTTCCTGGAATCCGCCCCATACCAGCTGGTTATTTCCAAGAGTTACGTCTACGATCATTCCATCGGCTGCATATTTATCAATATCTTCCTGGCTTGGATTTGTGAATGTTGGGGATACATCTTTTAACATGGATGCCGTCTTGGTATAGTCATAGATTTCTACTGCAAGCTCCTGGTCAGATGTAAGCACATCCAATACACAGTTGATTGCATTCTGGTTTTCGCTTTTAGCACTTGTCATAACTGTGATGTTTGGTTCGAATATTAATTTGGAATCACCGGTCTGATTCGGGAACGGGAAAATACCAAAGTCAAAGTTCTCATCGATATCCAGGAAATTCTGAATGGACCAGGAACCGGATACTTTCATTGCTGCTTCCCCTAATACCATCTTTGCGTCACAATCCGTCTGTTCCATTGAGAATGTATTTTCAAAAGTATTGTCAAATATTAACTTGTTGTTCTGATATGCTGCCTGCATTTCTGTGCTGTCACTGAAGGTTACTTCTTTGGCTCTGAATTTGTCTCCCCACTCAGGATCTTTGTTGAACACATCATTCATTGCAAACTGCATAGTTACATTTCCGATAGACCAGGTGTCCACCATATGGCTTGCAAATGGAGTGATATTTTTAGCTTTACAGTCATCAATGATTTTCTGCAGGTCATCCATGGTTTTGGGAACTTCCCAGCCATTGTCTTTGAACATGGTCTTGTTATAATAAACGCCCTGATACAGTGCATTGTATACCATTCCGTATGTCTTGCCGTCGATGGTTACATTTTCTCTGGCTGCATCCAGCCCTCTGTCCAGGTAAGTGCTGTCGATTTCGCCGAGCACGCCCTGGGGTGCATAAGTGGCAACATCCTGAGCCTTGCCAATCATAATATCCGGCAATCCTGACTGCATGTACTGCTGCATTTTCGGCTGGAAATCATTTCCCCAGTCCACACATTCCCATTCTAGTTTTACATTGGGATATTTTTCTGCTAAAGCTTCATCAATCATATCTTCAATGCCCGCATCTGTGGTAGACTGCCCTGCTAATACGGATAAGGTTACTTCTTCTTCGGGATTGACTGCTGCTGCACTGCCCTCTGCTTTCGCCTGGGTTTCCCCTTCTGTCTGAGCGTCTGTCTTTTCTTCCGTCACGGCTTCTGACTTTGCTTCTGTTTTGGCTTCTGTTTTGGCTTCTGTTTTGGCTTCTGTTTTCGCTTCTGTCTGACTCTCTGTCTTTGCCTCACTTTTTGCTTCTGTTTCCTTCGCTCCGCCTCCGCAGCCTGCCAGCATGCCGGCCGTCATAGATGTAATTAACATAAAACTGATCACTGTTTTCTTCTTCATTTTAATTCCTCCTTAGGACTTGTCTTTGTTATGTCTAAATTATACTGATTTTTATAGGGTGGGAGGTAGGACAAAACGGAAAAAATAAGTTGTACATTTTTGAAAATTTCTTCTGGTAAATTCTGATAAATAAAAATGGCGCATTCCTGGCTTTATCCGGATATGGGATCTGATTGCAATTGGTATCAATCGCCGTTTTTTTAGGCTGATAAGTTGTACATGGGAAATACATATGCTATACTGGAGCATATTCTTCATCTTTACAGAAAGAGTATTCATCTGAACAGCTGCCAATTCAGAAAACACCTTGACGCTTTTAAAGTATTTACAGGGTCATATGGCGGCGAAAATATATAAGGAGGACGAGGATTAAATGAATGAAAATATTTTAATTGTTGATGATGAAAAAGAAATTGCGGATTTAATTGAAGTCTGTCTAAAAAATGACGGTTATACCGTATATAAATTTTACAATGGCATAGATGCTTTAAAATGTATAGAATCCACAAGGCTTGATTTGGCAATTTTAGATATTATGCTTCCTGATATCAGCGGACTTCATCTTTGCCAGAAAATCAGGGAAAACCATTACTTTCCTATTATTATGCTGACAGCAAAAGTTGATGATTCCGATAAGATTATGGGGCTGACCATTGGGGCTGACGATTACATTACGAAGCCGTTTAACCCCTTAGAAGTAATCGCCAGAGTCAAAACCCAGTTAAGAAGATATGTGCGGTATAACAGCCTATGCGGACAGGTACCGTCCCTGGCAAATGAATACGATATTAAGGGTCTGCTGATCAATAAAGAAAACCACAAATGCATTTTATACGAAAAAGAAATTGCTTTGACACCCATTGAATTCTCTGTTCTGTGGTATCTCTGTGAACATCAGGGCAAAGTGATCTCTTCTGAAGAATTATTTGAAGCAGTCTGGGGCGAAAAATTTATAGACAACAATAACACTGTTATGGCTCACATTGGAAGGCTGCGCGAGAAGCTATTAGAACCTGCTAAAAATCCGAAATTTATCAAAACCGTATGGGGAGTTGGATATACCATTGAAAAATAAATTATTTAAAGACAATGACGATTACAGTCAATTAAAAAATAAGATATATATAAAAACCTTAGTTATGCTGTTTTCTGCACTGATCATAATCTTTATCTCTTATGAATTAATCTTTCGGGGATATTTCGCAAACTGGATGGTAGGCATTTTTCAAAATATCATGCACCTGGAATATGAGACAGCCTATAACCTCTATCAGCAGACATTTCGAAATTATCTGGAAATCTTTCTATTAATTGCAATTATCGTTTTCTTTCTGATATTCTTTCGGTTATATCTGAACTGGTTTACGAAGTATTTCACAGAGATAAATTATGGGATTGATTCTTTAATAAAAGAAGATACCGATAATATCGTGTTATGTCCGGAATTATCCGCTACTGAAAAAAAGATTAATACCATCAAGCATACATTAGAAAAGCAAAGGCTGGATACCCAGCTTGCAGAACAAAGGAAAAATGACCTTGTCGTATATCTGGCACACGACCTGAAAACGCCGCTCACATCCGTAATTGGTTACCTTACCCTGCTTCGGGATGAAAATCAGATCTCGGAAGAATTACGGGATAAATATTTGTCAATCTCTCTGGATAAAGCGGAACGTCTGGAAGAATTAATTAATGAATTCTTTGAAATCACCAGATTTAACCTTTCGAATATTACACTTGATTACAGCAGAGTAAATCTGACCCGTATGCTGGAGCAGCTGGTATATGAATTCAAACCCATCCTGGCTGAAAAGAATCTGGTCTGTTCTCTGGATGCACCGTCTAACCTGAAGATCAAATGTGACGCAAATAAAATGCTGCGCGTGTTTGACAATCTGCTGCGCAACGCCGTTAATTACAGTTTTGATCATACGGAAATAAGCATTTATGTACAGCAAAAAGATCCGTATATCACATTGACTGTTACCAACCACGGCAATACCATTCCGGAAGAAAAACTCGAAAAAATCTTCCAACAATTCTACAGACTCGATACTGCCCGCAGTTCCAACAGCGGCGGAGCAGGACTTGGACTCGCTATTGCCAAAGAAATTGTAGCATTGCATCATGGTATTATATCCGCACAGAGTGCAAATGAATTGACCAGCATAAAAGTTGCGATACCGGCTCATCATGAGATTGCATGATCTATGAGATCCATCGAAGCGAAATCAGCACTTCAATCACTCCTCCGTAGGAATTTCGTAAGAATTTCAATTGAAAAAAAGAGAAAATCCTTTATTGAAAACAGATAAAGAGCACTCTTGTTCCTGATACAATTATCGTGTCAGGGCGAGAGTGCTTTTTCTAATAAATCTTATACAAACGAGGAGAAAAATATGAATCATAATATGAACAAAAAAACAATTGGTATTCTATTTGGCGGCAATTCTACAGAGTATGATATATCTTTACAATCTGCTTTTTCTGTATTGGAGAATTTAAATCACGAAAAATACAATCCAATCCCTATTGGGATATCAAGAGACGGGAACTGGTATCACTATCTCGGTAACTACGAAAATATTAAGAACAACTACTGGATCCGTGACAAAGATAATCTGGTACCTGTGGTCGTATCACAAAACCGCATTTCACACGGAATCCTAAAAATTACCGGGAATAATCTGCAGCTTATTCCATTGGATCTGGTGTTCCCGGTATTACATGGAAAAAATGGTGAAGACGGCACATTACAGGGTTTGTTTGAATTAGCAGGGATACCGGTTGTGGGCTGTAATACTCTTTCATCAGCCCTCTGTATGGATAAGAACAGGGCACACAAACTGGTACAGGCAGCCGGAATCAGCGTTCCAAAATCAGTTCTTATAAAATCTTCTGAAAAAGGAACTGCTGTGGAGCTGTCAAAGAATCTGACATATCCCTTGTTTGTAAAGCCTGTCCGCTCAGGTTCCTCTATTGGCATTACGCAAATTTATCGTGAAAAAGAACTGATGCCTGCAGTTGAACTGGCATTTAAACACGATAATGAAATCGTAATTGAAGAGACCATACAAGGATTTGAAGTGGGCTGTGCTATCCTGGGAACTGAGGAACTGATTACTGGCAGAGTGGACGAAATTGAATTATCGGTTGGATTTTTTGATTTTACCGAAAAATATACCTTTCAGTCATCTCAGATACATATGCCAGCCAGAATTGATCCATCCTGTGAGAAACGAATACAGGATACAGCTAAGATTATCTATCGCACACTTGGCTGCACCGATTTTGCCAGAGTGGATATGTTCCTTACTCCATCCGGAGAAATTGTGTTTAACGAAGTGAACACCATTCCTGGATTTACTTCTCACAGCCGTTATCCGAATATGATGAAAGGTATCGGTATGTCCTTTGATATCATTCTGGACAAACTGATTGGGTTTCACTGCAAATGATAAAACAAATTACCATAAATGAAGCTGACATCTATCGTGGAAATCTACTTCTGGTCAATGCCGGCTGTCCATTGCAGACTTCTGATAAACAGGAACTCATACCGGCAGATGACAGCTTTCCCGGTATTCTGCTAAAGCGGGAAGCAGCAAATGTGCTCCGGCAGATTTTCAAAAATATAGACAAAGGGGATGAAATCATTCCGGTAAGCGGATACCGTTCCTCAAAAGAACAGACTGCCATATACAAAAATACCTTAAGAGAAAGTGGCGAAGCCTTTACCCGAAAATTTGTTGCTCTACCGAATCACAGTGAACATCAGACAGGTCTTGCCATTGACCTGGGTCTGAAAAAGGATGAAATAGATTTCATTTGTCCGGAATTTCCCTATGAAGGCATTAGCAATAAGTTTCGCAAGGCTGCACCCCACTATGGTTTTATAGAACGTTATCAGCAAAAGAAAGAAAAAATCACAGGAATCGCTCATGAACCATGGCATTTTCGATATGTAGGATATCCCCATTCTGCAATTATAAGCAAAAAAGAGCTGTCTCTTGAAGAATATATAGAATTTATCAAAGGATTCGGTTATCAGGATCAACATTTTCAGATACGTTATCAAAGTAAAACCATTGAAATATTCTATGTGCCTGTTGAAATGGAAAAACAGGTTACGATCTGCATACCAGATCAGACATTTTATCAGATATCAGGAAATAATACGGATGGAGTGATTGTAACTCTTTGGAGAAATGATAATGAATAGCCACAAATCCTGTACCGGGATTGATTATTTTCGCCTTGCAGCGGCATTCCTGGTGATCGCTATTCATACATCGCCATTATCATCCTGCAGCGGGACAGGAGATTTTATACTGACCCGCATTGCTGCCCGCATCGCCGTTCCATTTTTTCTAATGACTTCTGGCTTTTTCCTGATTTCAAGATACCATTATAATTCTGATAAGCTGATAATCTTTATAAAAAAGACCTTGAAGATATACCTTCTATCAATATTGATATATTTACCTGTCAATCTTTATATGGGTTACTTTCAAATGAGCAATCTCTTGCCCAACATGATAAAAGACTTTATATTTGACGGTACAATGTACCACCTGTGGTATCTTCCGGCATCGATTATAGGGGCAGTAACAGCCTGGTTTACCGTAAAAAAACTGGGATTTAAAAAAGCCTTTACTATCACTTTAATCCTCTATATAACTGGAGCATTTGGTGACAGCTATTATGGACTTTCTAAAAATATACCATTTTTAAAAGGGTTGTATGATCATCTGTTTCAAATATCTGACTACACACGCAATGGGATTTTCTATGCTCCTGTATTTTTTGTACTGGGGGGTATGGCAGGGCATCAATCCGGTAAACCCATTGGGATTTCACTAAAAGGGTGCATCACCGGATTTGTGGTATCATTTATAACTATGATTGCCGAAGGGCTGGTGCTGCACCATTTCAAATTACAGCGTCATGACAGTATGTATATTACACTGCTGCCATGTATGTATTTTTTATTTACGGCATTGACATTTTTTAAAGGACATAGATCCATATTGCTGAGAAATTCGGCGCTGATTATTTATATCATTCATCCCATGATGATCCTGGCAGTTCGAAGCTTCGCGAAAATGTTCGGCATGGAGAAGCTGCTAATAGCAAATAGCCTGATCCATTATATTTCTGTCTGTATAGCAACTTTAGTATTTTCTGCCCCTTTCATTGTTGTAATTAGAACGATATCAAAGAAGAACAGGAAGCATAACAAGAATGAGAAAGAACGGTCCTGGATCGAAATTAATTATCATAATTTAAAGCATAATGCCCAGCTATTAAAAAAACATATGCCTGATGGCTGCGAGCTGATGGCTGTTGTAAAAGCAAATGCCTATGGACATGGATCTTTTGAAATCACCACATATCTGAATGGGATTGGCGTCCGGGCATTTGCTGTTGCCACAATTGATGAGGGGATTCAATTACGCAGTTATGGCATTTCCGGTGAAATACTCATCCTGGGTTATACAAATCCAGCAAGGGCAAAGGAGCTGCATAAATACAATCTTTCCCAAACGGTTATTGATTTGAATTATGGGGAAGAGTTAAACAGACAAAAGACCTCCGTAAAGGTTCATATTAAAATTGACACAGGAATGCACCGGCTCGGCTTAGATGCCGGGAATACAAATGGCGTTTTTCAGATATCCCGATTAAAATATTTAAACATATGCGGAATATACACCCATCTATGCGTATCTGACAGCCTGAAAACAGCGGATATAAGTTTTACAAAAAAGCAGATCAGCAGTTTCTCTCAGCTTCTCCAAACACTGGAGCAGAAAGGCATGAGCCTTCCAAAAATACACATACAGAACAGCTACGGACTTTTGAACTATCCGGAGCTTAAATGTAATTATGTAAGAGCAGGAATCGCCCTGTATGGTGTTACCAGCTCTCCCAATGATAAAACCAGGCTGCAGCTGGATTTACGTCCCATACTGTCTCTAAAGTCACGGATTATTCTTCTGCGTCAGATCAAAAAAGGAGATACCGCTGGCTATGGAAGGGACTTTACGGCAGACAGAGACAGTTTCATTGGGATTCTTCCCATGGGCTACGCGGACGGTTTCCCCAGAAATCTGTCCGGCAATCAGTGGAACGTGACCATTCATGGATACCCGGCTCCCATTATAGGCAGGATCTGCATGGATCAGCTCCTTGTTGATGTAACGGATATTCCTGAAGTGTCCGTTGGGGATATTGCAACTTTAATAGACAGTCATAGTGGATTATCTGCACCGGAAGCCGCAGATCATTCAGGCAGCATTTCCAATGAGCTGCTCAGCAGAATGGGCGGCAGACTGAAGATTGCAGTTAAATACAAAACCTCTTAAACAGCAAAGTCCAAGTTAGAACAACTGATGAAACACTCACCAATCTGTGCTAAGATAGAATATAAACTAACAGTAGAGTTCGCAGAAATAACCATTTTTGTTGACTCTACCACTGGTAGGTGTTAATTGGCAGCTAAAGTATTTAAAATTGGACTTAACGCAGAGAGAAGGAGGGTATGAAAATTGGACCAGGAAAAAATAGGTCAATTCATTTCCAAAAGCCGTAAAAATAAAAATATGACACAAATGCAATTAGCAGAAAAACTGGGTATTACTGACAAAGCAATATCAAAATGGGAACGGGGGAAATCTATGCCCGACCCCTCTTTATTTATGCCCCTTTGCAGTTTGTTAGATATCACCTTAAATGAATTACTTCTGGGTGAATACATACCGGATGATAAAATAAAGGAAAAATCTAATCAACTGCTTATGGAGGTCATAACAAATTGGATTGGTAAAGATCCTCTGGAATCTGAAAATCAAAATCCGAAAGCTTCCTGCATTTTAAGGCTGAAAAATGTCAGAAAGATTTATAAAACAGCAAGTTCATCTACTACTGCTGTAAATGACATTAGTTTTAATGTTTCAAAAGGACGATTTGTCGGCATTATGGGGGCATCCGGTTCCGGAAAATCGACCCTATTAAATATCATTGCAACCGTCGACAAAGCAACTGCCGGAATTATTGAACTCAACGGGCAGAACATAGCCGAGATTTCGGACAGTGAATTAGCTCATTTTCGCAGAAATCATTTAGGCTTCGTTTTTCAAGAGTATAATTTATTGGAGACTTTAACAATTTACGAAAACATAGCACTTGCCTTAACCATTAAAGAAGAAGCAAAGGAAAAAATCAAGGACACCATTTTAAGTGTTGCTAAAACATTGGATATTATAGAAATTTTACAAAAATATCCCTACGAAGTATCCGGTGGTCAGCGGCAGCGATGTGCCTGTGCCCGGGCAATAGCCATTAACCCAAGCTTAATTTTAGCCGATGAGCCAACTGGTGCATTAGATTCCCATTCTACCAGACAGCTGTTGGAAACATTTCTGTTAATGCGCAAAGAATATGGTGCAACTATTTTAATGGCTACACATGATGCACTATCCGCCAGCTACTGCGACGAAATAATGTTTTTACAAGATGGCATGATAAAGGTAAAACTGGAACGAGGGCAGAAATCAAAGCAATCTTTTTTTACTGATATTTTAGATACGATTGCTCAAATTGAGGAGGCAGATAATTATGTATTTTAAATTAGCCTTGAGAAATGCGAAACGCTCTCTTTTTGACTATCTGCTATTTATTACCACAACAGTGCTTCTTCTTTTGTTTATGTTTATATCCAATTATATTGGACTTATTGCTGAGGTAGAAGCAGGATTCCAGAGTATGTCTTTACCACTGTTGATTTCAATTATTTTAATCATTCTTGTCTCTTATATACATAAATTTATGTTAAAACAACGCGCAAAAGAGTTTGCCAATTATATCCTTTTAGGGATGGAAAAAAAGAAACTGGTAAATATGTTTTTATGTGAATTTTGTATCATTGGATTTTTGTGTTTTATTGTCTGCAGTCTTTTAAGCTTTGTGATTTGTTATATCATATCTGAAGTTTTATTATCAGCAGGCAGCGGCGGGCTTAATTTATCAATTTATTTTCAGTGCTTTGGATACACTTTCGCATATTTCTGTATCATAGAGCTGTTCTCAATGTATCGTATAAAAAGACGGATCTGCGCGCTTGAGATTTCTGAGTTAATGGTTGAAAAAAAACGAAATCAACATTTGGGAGGGAAAAGGCAGTGTCTGGTATGGGGAATTATTTTTTTAATTAATATGCTGATACTCCTGTTGATCTTCAGTGGATTCGTGTTCTTATCCAACGATATGATTATGGCGATTATGTCATTTGCTTTCCTGCCAATTATATTAGCAGTTTTTTCGTTCTATCAATGGATCTATCATTATTTATTTTTTGTGAGACAAAAACAACCACTACGTTTATTTCATAAAGAGAGGCTTTATATGATTGCAAAAATGACTTGTGGTGCAAATACAAATTCCACTTTAAATGGGATATATTGTATGTGCTTATTTTTATCTTCCATGTCATTCGTATTCGGCATATTTATGTTTCAATCAAAATTTTATCTTTTTGATGAAAGTAATCAACTTTGGATGGGCTTTCTGCAAATAATGATCAGCCTGATATTTATCGTGATATATTTTTCCATCTTATCCTTGCAGCAGGTCATTGCGATTCAACTTCAGGTGAGAGAATTTAGAATATTACATTATTTAGGAAAAAGTAAAGATCAGCTAAAAAGAATAATTATAAAACAAATATTAGTCAATTTATTTTTTCCTACCGGTATGTGTTTTGTTATATTGGGGATAAGTGTGCCTTTTATAAACTATAAACTCAATTATATACTACCTTGGGAATTGAATAATTT